>ULRN01022580.1_pt1 | contig 19691 bp, 14 predicted proteins | sample 1955461 | NCBI WGS metagenome assembly ULRN01 (sample SAMEA4835683, study PRJEB28245) | human gut metagenome | biome: gut microbiome; material: fecal sample | place: Denmark | collected 2008 | reverse complement strand
TGCTATTTTAACCATCACGAGCAGGCCTGTGCCATCGCAGCCGAGGCCTACGCGAGAATCCATAACAAGATCGCGGCTCTCTGCGTGACAACAGGTCCCGGCGGAACGAACGCCATCACAGGCGTTGTCGGCGGATGGCTCGACTCGATCCCGATGCTCGTCTTATCCGGACAGGTCCGCTATGACACGACCGCCCACAGCACAGGACTGGGGATCCGTGCGATGGGGGATCAGGAATTCGAGATCACAAAGGCGATCGACTGCATGACAAAGTACAGCGAGATGGTGCTGGACCCGATGCGGATCCGTTTCTGTCTGGAGAAATCGCTTTATCTGGCGCAGACAGGAAGACCGGGCCCGTGCTGGCTCGATATTCCGTTGAATGTTCAGGGGGCTTACATTGAGACGGAAGCGCTTCTCGGATTTGATAAGGACGATTACGAAGCAGGCGGAACCGGCTGGTCCGGTCACGGAACCGGATGTTCCGGATGTACGATCTGCATGATGAATAAAGTTGAAGGGAAACCGGCAATGATCCCGTCCGATGTGAGCGGACAGGGCGAAAAACGTGTGAAACTGCCGGATCCTGTGACGGTAGAGCAGGCGAGAGAAATCTTAAAGAAGGTCCGCGAGGCGAAGCGCCCGGTGATCAACGCCGGAAACGGAATCCGGATCGGAAAGGCATTCGATGTATTCGCGAGAGTCGTAAAGAAGCTTGGAATCCCGGTTGTTACCGGCTGGAACAGCATCGACTGCATGTATGACACAGACCCGCTCTATGTGGGACGTGCCGGACATATGGGTGACCGTGCCGGAAACTTTGCGGTACAGAACAGTGATCTCTTATTGTCATTGGGAAGCCGTCTCTCAATCCGTCAGGTGGGCTATAACTACCCGACCTGGGCGAGAGAGGCCTATGTGATCTACAATGATATCGACGCCGAGGAGTTAAAGAAACCGACGGTCCATGTTGACATGCCGGTCCATGCGGACGTCAAGGATCTTCTCGAGAAGCTGGAGCTCGTCCTTGACGAGGAAGAGTTTGATCCAAACGGTGGAGCAAAGGACAAAGAAGCCGTAGACTGGTGGATCAGACGCTGTCAGGAATGGAAAGAAAAATATCCGGTCGTTCTTCCGAAGCACTATGAGGCTGGTGACGATGAACCGGCAAACGTATATGCCGCGATCAAGGAGATCAGTAAGCGCGTCGAGGAAGATCAGATCACCGTTGTGGGAAATGGCTCCGCGTGCGTAGTAGGCGGACATGCCTATGAGATGAAGAAAGGACAGCGGTTCATCAGCAACTCTGCCATTGCGTCCATGGGCTACGACCTTCCGGCAGCTATCGGTGCCTGGGTCGCAGACCATACAAAGGACATCATCCTTGTGACAGGTGACGGAAGTATCCAGATGAATCTTCAGGAGCTCCAGACCATCGTTCATCACCATATGGGAATCAAGATTTTCCTGATCAACAACGGCGGTTACCATTCCATCCGCCAGACCCAGAAGACCCACTTCCATGAGCCGTTAGTGGGAATCGGCGTGGACAGCCACGACTTAAGCTTCCCGAGTATGGAGAAGCTTGCATGGGCATACGGTTATCCGTATGTGGCAGCCCACCACAACAGTGAGCTCGGCGAGGCGGTCGAGAAGACACTTGCCATGGACGGTCCGGTGATCTGTGAGATCTTCGTGGATATGAAACAGGGCTTCGAGCCGAAGGCAGCCGCAAAGATGCTGCCGGACGGAACCATGGTATCCGTACCGCTGGAGGATCTGGCTCCGTTCCTTCCGGAGGAAGAGCTGAAGGAAAATATGATTATTCCGTTAGTAGAGAATAAATAAGAAGGTTCAGTGTGCCTGGTACATGGAACTTAGAAGAAAATGCAAGATGGTTCAGAAAATTTCTGCCCGTATACAGTAACATCATGTACAATATACTGGCAACCGGGAATAAGATGGATGATTGATCAGCGTTAAATGAGGAAAGGGGCAGCAGAATATGAATATCATCATGACAGGTTCGACGAGCTTTGTCGGCGCAGCAACGGTGCGGGAACTCTTACGGAGAGGGCACACGGTGACCGCCATTGTGCGCCCCAAATCCTCAAAACTTGATACGATCCTTGAGGGAAATGAGGAGGCACTTTTATCCGGGCGTCTTCTCGTGACTGAAAATGATCTCTCCGAACCGGAGAGACTCCTGGAGAAGGTGACAAAACCGCAGGATGTGTTCTGCCATTTCGGCTGGGGAGGATCCGGGAGCGCGTCAAGAACGGACAAGGCGCTTCAGGAGAAGAATATGGAGATCTCTCTGGAGACGGCCCGGACGGCGAAAGCCCTGGGATGCAGCAAGTTCCTGTTTTCAGGCTCTCAGGCGGAGTATGGAATGCACCGGGATCTGATCACGGAAGAAACGGTCTGTGAGCCGAAATCCCTGTATGGTGAGGCGAAACTTGCCATGAGGGAAAAAGGAGAAAAACTCTGTAGTGAGCTCGGACTGCGCTACATCCACGCCAGGATCTTCAGCGCCTACGGACCCGGAGACCACCCGTGGACTCTGGTGGAGTCCTGTCTGGATGCGTTTCTGGACAATAAGGAAATCTCTCTCGGTGCCTGCACCCAGAATTGGAATTTCCTCTATATCGACGATCTGGCGAGAGGAATGGCGGCGCTCTGCGAAGCTCCGGAAAGCGCGTTTGAGAAGATTTCCAATCCGGTCTTCAACTTTGGAGGCGCGGAGACGAAAGTATTAAAGGAATTCGTGGAGGAGATCCATGAACTCTGCGGCAGACAGGGCAAGAGCCAATACAACACCCGCGGGGAGAACGCCGAAGGTCTGATCAATCTGATGCCGTCCATCGAAAAGCTGAAGACCGTGACAGGCTGGAAGCCGGAGGTCGATTTCAAGACCGGAATTACAAGGATGATCGCGCTCAGAAAGAGAATCATTTAACTGAACATGAAAGCAATTCTGGGGCGGCAGAGAGGGTAGCAATCAGTTGAAAATGCAGACCGATCACAGACTGGGAAAAAATGCCGCGAAATACGTCGAGTATTGACAAAACAGAAAAAATGGTTACAATGATAAAAGTTAAAGAATAGGCAACAATTTAGAAAAAAGTTCAGCAGATCGGCGCCCGCCGCACTGCTGAAAGAAACTGAAAGAGGTGCCCGAAGGTACCCGTCAGGTAAAATTTAAGGAAGAAGAAAATATAACATGAAAAAAATCAGCGTTTTGATTCCATGCTATAACGAGGAGGAGAATGTCGTTCCGATCAGCGAAGCGGTCATCGGTATTATCACAAAAGAACTGCCTCAGTACGACTATGAGCTGGTCTTCATCGACAACGACTCCACCGATAAGACGAGAGAACTGCTCCGCATGCTCTGCGCGAAGAATCCGAAGATCAAGGCGATTTTCAACGCGAGAAACTTTGGACAGTTCAATTCTCCGTATTATGGAATCCTTCAGGTAACCGGTGACTGCGTGATCTCCATGGTGGCGGATTTCCAGGATCCGGTGGAACTGATTCCGAAGTATGTCCACGAGTGGGAGAATGGCTATAAGATCGTCATCGGAATCAAGACGAGCAGCAAAGAGAACCCGATTATGTACTGGCTCAGAAGCTGCTACTACAAACTGATCCGGAAATTATCCGACGTGGAGCAGATCGAGCACTTTACAGGCTCCGGACTCTATGACAGACAGTTTATCGAGGTCTTAAGAAACTTAAACGATCCGACCCCGTTCCTTCGCGGAATCGTTGCGGAGTTAGGCTTTAAGAGAAAAGAGATCCCGTACGAGCAGCCGAAGCGCCGCGCGGGAAAGACCCACAATAACTTCTATAAATTATATGACGCGGCAATGCTCAGCTTTACATCTTACACAAAAGCGGGCCTGCGCCTGGCAACCTTTTTCGGCGCCTTCTGCGGCGGCATGAGCTTTATCGTAGCAGTCATATATCTGATCATGAAACTCTTATACTGGGACCGCTTTATGGCAGGTATGGCACCGCTTCTCATCGGAATGTGCTTTCTTGGATCTGTCCAGATCTTCTTTATCGGCCTGCTTGGCGAGTATATCATGAGCATCAATACCCGTGTGATGCACCGCCCGCTCGTTGTGGAGGAGGAGCGCATCAATTTTGATACACCGGCCGGTGCACAGGAGGAAGTATGAAGTACAGTGTTGAAGTGATGAGAGTCCGGGAGCAGACGATCCAGTTAAATGGCTGGGCTGTTGAGAGCAAACCGGATTCCGTGATCACCTACCGGGTTGAGGATGAAGCGGGACAGCCGGTGGAGGCGAAGATCGTTCCGACGAGAAGAGATGACGTGAGCCAGATCTATTATAAGAAGATCATCGACCGTGATCTCGGATTTGATATCCGTTTTCCGTATGAACATGGAAAGAATTATTATCTTGTGATCTGCGGCGAGAAGAAGACGACCCGTGTGAAATACAGCGATATGACGATCCGCAGAAAAACCGGCGCGGCAAACCGCAAGGTACAGAAGCTCATGAACCTTATGAACATGGAGACAGTCCATGTTGCCTGGGACTTCTTAAAGGAAAATGGTCTGAAAGCCCTGATCTTAAAATCCAAGCACAAGATCCAGGGGATCGATGACGATTACGACTACGCAGAATGGTGGAACCTCACGAAACCGTCAGAGGAAGAGCTGGAAGAGCAGAAGAAAAAGACGTTCGGCTATATGCCGAAATTTTCGATCGTGATCCCGGTCTATAAGACTCCGGAGAAATTCCTGAAGGAAATGCTGGACTCCATCGTGGAGCAGACCTACGCGAACTGGGAACTCTGCATCGCGGACGGCAGCCCGGCGGGTGAGAGTGTCGAGAATGTTTTAAAGAAATATGCGGAGAAAGACGCGAGGATCCGCTATAAGGTACTGGGGGAAAACCGCGGTATCTCCGGAAATACGAATGCCGCCCTTGAGATGGCAGAAGGTGATTTCATTGTTCTTGCGGATCATGATGACCGTCTGACACCGAATGCGCTCTTTGAGTGCGCGAAAAAACTGAATGAGAATGAAAACTGCGATGTCCTCTATTCTGATGAGGACAAGCTTGACATGGATGGAGATGAACTGTTCGACCCGCATTTTAAGCCGGATTTTAATCCAGATCTTTTGACGAGCGTCAACTATATCTGCCATCTGTTTGTGGTGAAAAAAGAACTGCTCGATAAAGTCGGCGGTTTTCGGGCGGAATATGACGGAGCCCAGGATTACGACTTTATTTTCCGCTGTACAGAGAATGCAAAGCAGATCTGCCATATCCCGAAGGTGCTCTATCACTGGCGCTGCCACCCGAATTCAACGGCAAGCAACCCGGAGAGCAAGCTTTATGCCTTCACAGCCGGTTCCCGTGCCATCATGGACCACTATAAGAGAGTGGGAATTGAGGCAGAAAAGGTAGAAAAGGGCGTGGATTACGGGATCTATCACACGACGTTTAAGATCAAGGATGATCCGCTTGTGTCCGTAATTATCCCGAACAAGGACCACACCGTGGACCTCGACAACTGCATCCGCCCGATGCTGACGGAGGGAACCTATAAGAATCTGGAGTTCGTCATCGTGGAGAACAACAGTACGGAGCAGGCGACCTGGGATTACTACGAGAAGATCCAGAAGGAGTTCCCAAACGTGCACGTTGTCCGCTGGGAGAGAGAGTTCAACTACTCCGCGATCAACAATTTTGGCGTACAGCACGCAAAGGGCGAGTATCTTTTGTTTATGAACAACGATATTGAGCTGATCGCGAAAAATTTCGTTGAAGAGATGCTTGGCTTTGTCCAGAGGGAGGACGTGGGGATCGCCGGAGCGAGACTGCTCTACGAGGATGACACGATCCAGCACGCCGGTGTTGTTATCGGTTTCGGCGGTATCGCCGGTCATACGTTTATCGGACTTCATAAATCCGAGAACAGCTATTTCAACCGCGCGATGTGTGCTCAGGATTACAGCGCGGTCACAGCGGCCTGCATGATGAGCAAGCGCTCTGTATTTGACGCTGTGGGCGGATTTACGGAAGAGCTCGCGGTAGCTTTCAATGATATTGATTACTGCATGAAGGTGAGAAAGCTCGGAAAACTTGTAGTATACGCGCCTTATGCGGTGCTTCACCACTATGAATCCAAGTCCCGCGGACTTGAGGACACACCGGAGAAGGTGGAGCGATTTAACCGTGAGATTGCCACCTTCGCGAAGCGCTGGCCGGAGATTCTGAGAGACGGAGATCCGTACTACAATCCGAACCTGACACTGAGAAAATCAAATTTTGCGCTGCGTGACCTGAAAAAGGAAAAAATCGGGGAACCATATAAACTGGAGGTACCGTTAGACGAATGAAGACAACGATCATAATTCCGAATTACAACGGACTTTCGTTTATGGAACCGTGCTTTGAGGCACTGGAAAAGCAGACGACGAAGGATTTCAAGATCCTGGTGGTGGACAACGGATCCACGGACGGAAGTGTTGAATGGCTGAAGGAGCGGGAGATCCCGTCGATCTTTCTTCCGGAAAACACAGGCTTTTCCGGGGCTGTAAATGTGGGGATCAGGGCGGCAGATACGCCGTATGTGATCTTATTAAATAATGATACAAAAGTGACTCCCCACTACGTCGAAGCGTTGGAGCGGGCCATGGACCGGTCGGAGAAGATCTTTTCTGTCAGCAGCAAGATGATCCAGATGTACCATCCGGACCTCATGGACGATGCCGGAGACATGTACAGCGTCCTCGGCTGGGCGTTCCAGCGGGGCGTTGGGCGTCCGGAAAAGCTTTATAAAAAGAGCTGCCGCGTTTTTACGGCGTGTGCCGGTGCGGCAATCTACCGCCGGGAAGTGTTCGAGACCATCGGATACTTCGATGAGATGCATTTTGCCTATCTTGAGGATATCGATGTGGGATATCGGGCGAAGCTTTACGGGTACGACAACGTATTCTGCCCGGAAGCTGTGGTGTACCATGTAGGCAGCGGGACAAGCGGATCGAAGTATAATTCCTTTAAGGTGAAGCTTGCCGCGAGGAATAATGTGTATCTGAATTACAAAAATATGCGCGCATGGCAGTTACTTTTAAATTCTCCGTGTCTTCTCGCGGGAACATTTGTAAAGTTCCTGTTTTTTAAAAAGATGGGGTTCGGAAAAGACTATGTGTCCGGATTCCTTGAGGGGATCAGAACATTAAAGGACTGTAAACGCGTCCCTTCCTTTAAAGGAAGAATACAGCGGGAGATCGGGATCCAGCTTGAGCTGATCGCCGGAACCGCAGTCTATGTTTATGAGTTTTCCAGGAGACAGGCGGCGAAGCTTGGAGCGAAAGCCTGAGATTCTTCGCCGGACGCCGTGCGGCCGGCTCAGTGCGGATAGACTGAACGGCTGCTTTTATGCAAGATAAACGAATAATTTACGGAAATCTTATATTTTCTTAAGAAATCGTATATATGCAAATGGGTAAATTTTATGTATACTATGTATGCATATTTTTTACGATGGCGGTACTATGTCCGGGGGAGTGACCTTTGAAGGGCAGTCTGACGGGGCATGGTATAGTTGAAAATACCTGCCGGGGGAATTGGCTGGCGCGGCTGTGCATGCGCTGATCACGGAAAGAATTCTGACCGGCATGTTCCTTGGAAAACAGGGTGAAAATTATATGATCAAAGATAATCAGAAGAGCCTCAACCGTTTTCACGTTGTGCTTGACGCCTTCGTGACAGCATTTTCCTATCTGCTTGCGTGGTTTATCGTAATCGGAAGCGGATGGGCGAACCTGCTCGGAAAACGGACACTTGAGGTCGGTTTTTATTTTGGCGCGCTTCTTGTCATTATTCCGGCGTATCTGCTTTTGTACTCCTTTTTTGGACTGTACACGCCGAAGCGTGTACTCGGACGCAGAAATGAATTCGGAAAGATATTCAAGGCAAACACGATCGGACTCCTTATTTTTGGTCTGATCCTGTACTTTGGAAGAAAAGAGCCGCATCTCTACAACTTCTCCCAGAGACTGGTCGTATATTTCTATGTGCTGAACGTAGTGTTTATGACCATTGAGCGGAATGGAATCCGGATCGTGCTTCGTTCCATGCGCTCAAAAGGATACAATCAGAAACATATCCTGTTAGTCGGTTATTCCTCCGCAGCGGAAGGGTTTATCGACCGGGTAAACAAGAATCCGGAATGGGGGTACACGATCCGCGGGATCATTGATGATACGAAGGAACGCGGAAGTGAGTATAAGGGAGTAAAGGTCATCGGCTGCATCGAGGACCTCGACTATATTTTAGAGCAGAACAGTCTCGATGAGATCGCCGTTACACTGAGCCTGAGCGAGTATGAAAAACTCCGCCATATCGTTGCTCTCTGTGAAAAATCCGGCGTGCACACGAAGTTTATCCCGGATTACGGGAACATTATCCCGACGATCCCGTATATGGAAGATCTCCAGGGCCTGCCGGTGATTCATATCCGCCGTGTTCCGTTGAATGATCCGATGAATGCGATGGTAAAGAGAGCCGTCGATATCGTGGGTGCGATCGTGGGGATCGTACTTTTCTCCCCGATCATGCTGATCGTGGCAGTGCTCATAAAGCTGACATCTCCGGGACCAATCATTTTCTGTCAGGAACGTGTCGGCCTTCACAACCGGCCGTTTAAAATGTATAAATTCCGTTCCATGACGGTTCAGGATCCGGGCAAGGAGAAGAGCCGCTGGACAACAAAGGGAGATGCCCGTGTGACTCTCATCGGAAAAATAATCCGCCGTACAAGCATCGACGAGGTGCCGCAGTTCTTTAATATCCTGATTGGTGATATGAGTCTTGTGGGTCCGAGACCGGAACGGCCATTTTTCGTTGAAAAATTTAAGGAAGAAATCCCGCGATATATGATCAAGCACCAGGTCCGTCCGGGCCTTACCGGCTGGGCGCAGGTGAATGGTTACCGTGGAGACACTTCGATCATTAAGCGGATCGAGCACGATCTCTATTATATCGAGAACTGGACACTTGGTCTTGATTTCAAGATCATGTTCTTAACGGTTTTCAAGGGATTCATCAATAAAAACGCTTACTAAGACGAGGACAAATGACATGAATTATGAAGACGAATTAGACCGTTCCCGCGCCAGAAAGAGCAGACGGCGTGAGAGCGAGAGTGAGACGTCCGCAAAACGCCACACTCACAGGACGGAAGATCTGTATTCCATGAGTGCTGACCCGGGAAGCCGTGCAGGCCGTGCCGCAGCAAAGAGCCATGGGGCAGCTTCCCACAATCACAGAAGACGGAAAAACGGAAACAAGAAGAAAAAGATCATTATCGGTGTTCTGATCGCCCTGATCGTTCTGGTCCTGGGGTTTGTCGCAGCGGTTTACGGCTATATCCGGCACAACTTCGGAAAGATGAACGGACAGAATAATTTTGATATTGCGGACGTTCAGAATGAGAACATCTCTCTGGAAATGAGAGATAAGATGGAAAAAGGCTACTGGACCATTGCGGTATTTGGTCTGGATTCCCGTGACAATTCCACAGGAAAAGGCAACCAGTCCGATGTTATCATGATCGTGAACTTAAATCGTGAGACCGGAGAGATCAAGCTGGTATCCGTATTCCGCGACACTTACCTGAATGTGAGCGACAAGAACACATACAATAAGATCAACGCGGCATATGCGATGGGTGGTCCGGAACAGGCTGTAAAAGCCCTGAATAAGAATCTGGATCTCAACATCACTCATTATGTAGCATTCAACTGGAAGGCAGTCGCAACAGCGATCAACATCCTCGGTGGTGTCGACATCGACATCAGTAAGTCCGAGTTCTACTACATCAACGCGTTCATCACAGAGACGGTAAAGGGTACCGGAATTGGTTCTGTACAGTTAAAGAAAGCAGGTGTGAACCATCTGGATGGTGTACAGGCCGTTGCCTATGGACGTCTTCGTCTGATGGACAGTGACTATGCGCGTACAGAGCGCCAGAGACTTGTAATCCAGAAGGCATTCGAGAAGGCGAAAAAGGCAGACTTTGCGACATTAAACAGCCTGATCGGAAATATGTCCGCGATGTGCGCGACAAATATCAATATGAATGATATCCTTCCGATGGCGAAGAATGTTACGAAATATCATCTCGGTGAGACGACCGGATTCCCGGCAGCCCGCGGAGAGCAGAAGATGAAGATCGGTAAACTGAAATTGTCCTGTGTTATCCCGCAGACACTTGTGAGCAATGTTACAAGCCTTCACAAGTTCCTCTATGGTGAAGAGGACTACAAGCCATCCAGCACGGTCCAGACGATCAGCAATAAGATCGCTGAACTTACCGGACTGAATAAGGCTGGCAAGGAGATCGATCATGTAGCGACGGATCAGGGATATATCCCGAAGGGAGAGACAGAGGCCACGACACTTTCCGCTGAAGAAGAGAGCAAGAAGGAGAGTCAGGAAGAATCCCAGATGGAATCCATGCTCGAAGAATCCAAGAAGGAATCCGAGAGCGAGACTGAGACAGGACCGGACGGCAAGCCGATCGAGACTTCTTCCGGAAGCCATGAGACCAGCGCCGCTTATGAGACGGATGAGCATGGAAAGATCTATGTGAAGCCGACAGAGAGTCACGCAGTTAGCCCGACAGATGAGGCGGAGACTTCCACGGAGGAGTTCCGTCCGTCAAATCCGCAGGAGACCACAGCGGAGAATCCGGTGGGACCGGGATATGAAAAGTCCACCGCTGTTCCGGAGGCGACCACAAGCGCCGGCCCGGCAGCCCAGACAGAAGGACCGAGTTCTGTGACTGTTCCAGGCGGAACAGTTGCACCGGAAGGTCCGGCTGCTGGAGTTTAGGAACAAAGGCCAGGCAAAAAGGTTATAAAGGAAATATAGGATCTTAAGGATCAAGACGCATCGTCTGATTGATTTGGAAGAAATATTCCAGACTACCAGATGGTGCGTCTTTTTTTGCGTGCAGCGGGTCATATCCATACCTGTGCGATAACGGTACTACTGTGAAAAATCTCGACAAATGGCTGATTTTTTTGAATTCGCGGTAGTCCGGCACAGTGGAAAGGTTTTACCCGGCTATATTTTCAAACGAAAATCTGAATTTACAATTTACATAGATTATACAAAGTAGTTACCGAACCATGGTTTTTGGTTTCGGGGATTCGTGATAAAAATAATACTGTACAGAGAAAGAAAAAACAAAAACAAAGACCTTTGAGGAGGAGAAAAGAATTATGAAAACAAGAAAAGTAATGGCACTTGCAGGTGCAGGAGTATTAGCAGTCAGCATGATGACAGGATGTGGAAGCAGCAGTAGTACAGCATCCACGACAGCAGCGACAACAACTGCGGCAGCAGCAGAGACAGCAAAAGAAGCAGCGACAACAGCAGCAGAGAAAAAAGCAGATCTTACAGGATCGATCACAGCGGCAGGTTCTTCCGCATTAAAACCGCTGGTTGACGATGCAGCAGACATGTTTATCGAGAAATACCCGGACGTTTCCATCACGATCGACGCAGGAGGATCCGGAGAGGGCTTAAAGCAGGTTTCTGAGGGAACCGTAAATATCGGTAACTCCGATGTTGAGGCCTCCGCAAAGCTTGACGAGATACAGGCAAAAGAGCTTGTTGATCATCAGGTATGCGTAGTCACAATGGCTCCGATCGTAAACAACGATGTAAAAGAAGGCGGCGTTGAGGATCTTACAAAACAGCAGCTCATCGACATCTTCACAGGAAAGACAACAAACTGGAAAGAGGTTGGCGGACCGGATGAGAGCATTGTCCTTGTAACAAGACCGACATCTTCCGGTACAAGAGCAACCTTCCAGAAATACGCTCTCGACGGAAACGAGGAAGCTTCCAATACTTCCATGGAAACAGATGATTCCGGTGTTCTTCTTCAGAATGTAAAAGATACGAAGGGTGCAATCGGATATGTAGCACTTTCTTATCTGACAGGTGATGCGGGAGTTGCAACCGTAGCGATCGATGGCGCAGAGCCGACACTTGAAAATACATACGCTGGAAAATATCCGGTATGGACATTTGAGCATATGTACACAAAGGGTGAGCCGGACGAAGTTGTAAGCGCATTCCTTGACTACATCATGTCCGATGAGTACGGCGCAAAGATGGAATCCTTAGGATACGGCGTATCTTCCAAGATGACAAATACTGATCATTAAGACAATACTTAAGACCGGGCAGTGAGCCATGATCCGACCGTATGAAAGAAAAAGAGGACATGGACAAGAGAGCTGCGAAACAGGGGCGGGGCAGACGAATCTGGCCCGCCTCGATATGATTTATGATAGAATTTACTTCGAATATAGGAAGCAGGAGGACTTATGAAGAATGGTAAAGAAAAAAGCATGTTCGTCAGAGAATATCTGTGGCGGGATCTGATGACCGTCTGTGGACTGTTCGTAATTCTTCTGACGATCGTGATCGGCGCGTTCCTTGTATACAAGGGATCATCCACATTCCTGGTTTACAGACATTCCTTCCTGGAATTCTTAGGATCTGCAGAATGGGCACCGGAGGACAATATGGCAGGGGGCGGCAGCATCGGTGCGCTGATCTTCATCGCTGGGTCGCTCTGCACCTGCGGTCTGGCGCTTCTCATCGCGACTCCGTTTTCCCTGGGATCAGCGATCTTCATCACGGAGATCTCCCCGAAGTTTGGCGAGAAATTCTACCGCCCGGTAGTCGAGATCTTCGCCGGGATCCCGTCTGTTGTCTATGGCTGGGTGGGACTTACGGTGCTTGTACCGGCGATCAAGATCTTGTTTGACCGTCAGGTGGGACATTCCATCCTGGCAGCAGGTCTGGTCTTAGCGGTCATGATCTTCCCGACGATCACAAGTGTTGCGGCGGATGCCCTTCACTCCGTACCGAAGGAATGCAGAATGGCGGCGTACGGACTCGGCTCTACCCGCTGGCAGACCATATACCGGATCGTAGTTCCGGCGGCAGCGCCTGGAATCATTTCCGGTGTGATCTTAGGTCTCGCGAGAGCCTTCGGTGAGGCCCTGGCGGTTGCCATGGTCATCGGTCAGACAACAGCGCTTCCCACAAGCATTTTTTCAACGACAAAGACTCTGACCACCGAGATCGCGGCCCAGATGGGCAACGCCATGGAGGGCGGCGAGATGAAATCCGCACTCTGGACCATGGCACTGCTGTTATTTGCAATCTCCCTGTTCTTCATCTTCCTGATCCATCATGTGACAGCGGTAAAGCCGGAGAAAGAAGAAAAAACAAGCACTTCTGTGAAAACCAGCACGACCGCAGTGCCGGTAAAGCAGTTCGCAGCAAAGGGGGAAAATTAGACCATGGAAAGTAAGATCAGACGTTCACGCGGTGTGGACCGCGTTATGACAGTCATTTTCTACCTGGTTGCGATCTTCTTCTTCGCTCTTCTGATCGGCTTTGCGGGCAAGGTCATCGTCGGCGGTCTCATGGGGGCAAAGCCGGAGATGTTCCGCTTCGCGAGAAAAGGAAGCATCGGAAACCAGTTGTTCAACACGATCTATCTCGTATTTATCTCCCTGCTGGTATCCATCCCCCTCGGTGTCTGCGCCGGAATTTATCTGGCCATGTACGCGAAACAGGGAAAAATGACAAAGTTTTTGAGAATGTGTATCGAGACACTTTCTTCCCTTCCGTCCATCGTTGTGGGTCTGTTCGGATACCTGGTATTCCTCGTATTCTTTGGAATGGGAAAGAGTCTGATGGCGGGTGCACTCTCCGTATCGATCTTGACACTTCCGCTTATCACGACGACCACCGAGGATGCCATCAAGGGACTCCCGGCGGGATATTTTCAGGCGAGTTTAGGACTTGGAGCGACAAAATGGCAGTCCATCTTCCATGTACTTCTTCCGGCATGTCTCCCACGCATCATGACAGGCGTCATCCTGGCGGCAGGACGTGGATTCGGTGAGGCGGCGGCGCTCCTCTACACCACAGGATCCGGAAGCGACCTGCGCTGGGGCAACTGGAACCTGGCAGCCCCGACCTGCCCCTTCAACCCGTTCCGCCCGGCAGAGACATTGTCGATCCAGATCTGGAACCTTCAGGTAAACGGTCAGGATAAGGCACTGGCGAACACCGCCTCCGCGGTCCTTATGATCCTGGTTCTGGCATTCAGCATCGGTGCGAATGTGTGGAGCCATCACCTGAAGAAAAAGAGCTCCGGCGAGGCAGCGTAAGAAACATTCGGAAAAGGACCTCAATGACAGATTCTTGAGGGAGAAGTAATGAAACCCTGAGGATGGCATATGAGAGTTTTAGAGAGGAAAACATATATGACTGATATGAAACCGAAATTTGATATCGAAAAGCTGAATCTGCATTACGGCTCGTTCCATGCGCTTAAGGACATCAACATGCAGATCAGCGCCCATGAGATCACCGCGTTCATCGGACCGTCCGGCTGCGGAAAATCTACATTTTTAAAGACATTGAACCGGATGAACGATCTTGTGGAGAATGTAAAGATCGACGGAAAAGTGGAGCTTGACGGACAGAACATCTTTAAGGATATGGACGCCATCACACTGCGCCACAAGGTCGGCATGGTATTCCAGCAGCCAAACCCGTTCCCGAAGAGCATCTACGACAACATCGCCTATGGCCCGAGGATCTTCGGAATCACGAGAAAGGCAGATCTCGACGAGATCGTTGAGAGAAGCCTGCGTCAGGCGGCGATCTGGGATGAGCTTAAGGACCGCTTAAATAAGAGTGCCCTGGGACTTTCCGGCGGACAGCAGCAGAGACTCTGCATCGCGAGAACCCTGGCGGTGGAGCCGGAGGTGATCTTGATGGATGAGCCGACTTCTGCCCTGGACCCGATCTCCACATCGAAGATCGAGGACCTGGCGATGGAATTAAAGGATAAATACACCATCGTGATCGTCACCCACAACATGCAGCAGGCGGCGCGTATCTCTGACAAGACAGCGTTCTTCCTGTTAGGTGAGGTCGTTGAGTACAATAATACAAGTGATCTGTTTGCGAACCCGAGGGACGAACGGACAGAAAGCTACATCACAGGGAGGTTTGGCTGATTATGAGAGACGCGTTTTTAAAGCAATTGGAAGAGCTGCATAAGATGCTGGCGGAGATGGGACTGCTCTGCGAGGAAATGATCGACGGGACTTACGAGGCACTGATGAACATGGACCGGGAGCAGGCGGCGAAGATCCTGCAAGACGATGCGAACGTGGACTTAAAAGAGAGAGATATCGAGAGCAAGTGCTTGAAGCTTCTCTTAGAGCAGCAGCCGGTGGCGAGTGACTTAAGAAAGATCTCTTCCGCATTAAAAATGATCACAGACCTGGAGCGTATCGGTGACCAGGCGGGCGATATCGCGGAGATCATCAAGACCACAGACCTCTTAGAGCCGGTAAAGGCGACAAGACTCGGCGAGATGGCAAAAGCCGTTGCGTCCATGGTCCGCGAGAGCATTGAGAGCTTCGCAAACGAGGACCTCAAGAAGACAAAGGAAGTCATCGCCTACGATGACGTGATCGACGATATGTTCTCCCAGGTGAAGAAAGAACTGGCAGACGGTATCTTAAACAGCGAGGCCACCCAGGAACAGATCCTGGACATCCTCATGATCGCCAAATACTACGAGCGCATCGGCGACCACGCCACAAATATCGCGGAGTGGGCAGAGTATGCGATCACTGGGGTACATAGGAACAGTGAGCTGGAAGAGCATCTGTAAAAAGAGAAAAATTCCGAAACTGGAATTAAAACTGAAAAATTGGTAAAAACGATCCGAAATGGAAATAAAAAAGTGGAGAACCTGATCTGCAGGTTCTCCCTTCTTGTTTTAAGAGCAATAACGTTACTGTACACGGGTAGGAATTTTCTGAACTGAAAATTCCGTACGATACACTTCTGGTAGCAGATTTTGCCGATTTGGAATGCGAAGCATCGGCAAAATCACGTTACTGTACACGCATACGTGTACAGTAACGCAATAACTGTGGATTTTGTCAGACAGCGAACATCTGCTTGCATAAGCATCCAAAATATGCTAAGATTCTTGCGTACACATGTTTTTCTGGGACGCACATATGGTAACGTGCCAGAGCAATGGACGAAAAGTATGATTTCGGTAATAAAAAAGAAATTTTTAGCTTGCGAGGTCTGATATATGGAGAAAAAAAACAAGTATTATGTGGTTCGTGACAAAGCGCTGCCGGAAGTCCTTCAGAAAGTCGTTGAGGTGAAACGTCTCCTCGAGGCGGACAAAAACATGACGGTGCAGGAGGCGGCAGAACAGGTCGGTTTAAGCCGCAGTTCCTTCTATAAATATAAGGATGATATTCTTCCGTTTTCCGACAACACGAGAGGAAAGACAGTGACACTTGTGACCCAGATGATGGACGAGCCGGGGCTTCTGTCTGACCTGCTCCACATCGTTGCGAATTACCGTGCGAATATCCTTACGATCCACCAGACGATCCCGGTAAACGGATCCGCGACGGTAACGCTCAGCGTGGAAGTTCTCTCAGATACGGGAAATGTTGCCGGTATGGTTGAGGAGATCGAGCACTTAAAGGGCGTACAGAACGTAAAAATTTTAGGAGTGGAGAAATAGACGGATGAAAGCGGCAATTATGGGATACGGAACCATCGGTTCTGGCGTGTATGAGGTTCTTGACAAGAACTGCAAAAGCGTAGAGAAAAAGGCTGGAGAGCCGATCGAAGTAAAATATATCCTGGATCTCAGGGAGTTTCCGGGAAGTCCTGTGGAGAAGCTTGTGATCCATGATGTGGAACAGATCGTAAATGACCCGGAGATCGGGATCGTTGTGGAGACCATGGGCGGAACAAAACCGGCTTACGAGTTTGTAAAGCGTTGCCTGCTCGCGGGAAAGCATGTGGTGACTTCCAATAAGGCACTGGTTGCGGCCCATGGGACAGAGCTGATCCGGATCGCCGCGGAAAAGAACATCAGCTTCTTGTTTGAGGCAAGTGTCGGCGGCGGTATTCCGATCATCCGCCCGCTTGTGGAGAGCCTCGGCGGCGAGGAGATTTTAGAAATTTCCGGCATCTTAAACGGAACGACAAACTACATCCTCACAAAGATGAATGAAGAGGGATGGAGCTTCGAGGAGGCGTTAAAGCGCGCCCAGGAATTGGGCTACGCGGAGCGCAACCCGGAGGCAGATATTGAAGGATATGACACCTGCAGAAAGATCGCGATCCTGACTGCGGTCGCAACAGGAAAAGAAGTAAACTACGAGGAGATCCCGACCCAGGGAATCACAAAAATCACTTCCATGGATTCCAGCTACGCGGCACATATGGGTGCGGCGATCAAGCTTTTCGGAACCAGCGTGAATAAAGATGGAAAGATCTATCTGGAGGTCGCGCCGGTCCTCGTGGACGCGAAAGACCCGCTGTATGCGGTGACAGATGTGTTCAACGGAATCCTCGTTGTGGGAAATATGCTGGGCGCGTCCATGTTCTACGGAAGCGGAGCAGGAAAACTGCCGACAGCCAGCGCCGTTGTCGGGGATATGATCTCCGCAGTCCGCTTCGGCGATGAGCCGGAGAAGATCGGCTGGAGCAGCGAGAAGCTTGAGGTACATCCGGCGGCTGAGCTTTCCAGAAAGTACTTTGCACGGTTTGAGGGTTCTGAGAGAGCAAAGAAAGAGGCCGTTGCGGCAGCTTTCGGTGACGTGAAATTTGTGACACTGAAAGGAACAGATGAGTTCGCGGTTCTGACCGGTGAGATGACAGGGGAAGAGTTCGACGCGGCAGCAGCAAAGGTCGGTGGACTGCGCCAGAAGATCGCAGCCAGATTATGATCCCGACATGGTTCCAGATGCCATGCCTGTTTCAGATGATGACCGGGCTTTACTGTCCGGGATGCGGGGGAACGAGAGCCGTCCGGGCACTCCTTTCAGGGCATCCGGTACTAAGCTTTCTGTACCATCCGGTGGTGCCGTATATGGCATCGGTAGCTGTGTGGGCTGCGGCTTCCTGGATCCTGTATTTTGCCACGGGAAACAGGAGATTCCGACCGGAGTTGGATGACCGGATCGCTTACGCAGCGGCGGGGATCGTGATCTTAAATTTTATCATAAAAAATGGACTTCTGGTATTCGCCGAGATCGATGTGATCGGGCGGCTGCCGGGGGTGTGAGAATAGGGAGAAGACCTGGAGTGGGTACCGAAAGTGGTATCTGTTCTGGGTCTTTTTGTTTCATGCCACAATTTTGCCGCAGGTATGCCCTGTTTTGTGTGACATCCTTCACAGTTTGAACACAGGTCGAACACAGAGGAATCACAAGTTTCTGATAAAGTTTATTGCAGAAACGTAATAAACAGTAAGAAAAATGCAAGAAACCAGGAGCACATGTACTTTAAAAGTACAAAGATCCCCGTGATGACGAGTGTACGCAGCAGTCAATGGAAATCAGGCAATGGATCTGGAAAGAGATGACCTGCAGAGGGCTGATGATCTGGCGGTCAAGGCGGATGAAAGGAGAATGGAAATGAGAAGAGGAAAGATAATAGCGGTCAGTCTGACGGTCTGTGCGGTGGGGACCGGAATGACGGTGAACGCTTACGCGGCCAGCACCACATTTGAAATGAGGAAGAAAGCGGTGAGCCTGCTTGGAATTATAACGACGAGTAATTACCAGGCGAATGTGACGAGAGGTGAGTTTGCGGAACTCCTCGTAAAGGCATCGGACTACAAGGAGGCGGCAAACGCGGCGGGAACCGTATCTGTATTCGCGGATGTCTCCTCAAAATCCCAGTATTCTGCGGCGATCCGCACGGCGGCGACGAACTCCTGGATGTCCGGTTATCTCGGCGGAAACTTTAAGCCGGATGAGGGAGTTACGATGCGGGATGCCATCAAGGCAGTCCTGGGAGTCTTAGGATACACAAACGAGGATTTCTCCGGAAGTCTTCAGGAGAGCCGCCTTGCGAAGTTCAAGTCCCTGTCCCTGGATTCTGGGATCTATCGTGATCTTGACGAGGTCCTCACGAGGGAAGACTGCATCAACCTGTTCTATAACCTGATGAAGGCGAAGACAAAAGAAGGAAACCAGTACGGCAGTAAGATATTTGACCTGACCTACAATTCCGACGGCGAGATCAATACATCCTCGATCCTGGATAACAGTTTAAAGGGACCGAAGATCTTAGACAATGACAGCCGGAACTTAAAGAGTCTTGTTCCGTTTTCCCTGAAAGACGCTACCATGTTTTTAAACGGCGAGGTGTCCGATGAGAGCGAGATCAACGATTACGCCACCGTGATCTATTACCACGAGGAGACAAAGATGATCTTCGCCTATTCCAACGGCGGTGAGAACAAAGGCGCCACGGAGGGCCGGATCAAGGCGATCTACTACGATTCCAGCGACCCGTTCACACCGGTGAAGGTGGTCTTAAACACCGATTACCAGGACAACGGCGGCGAGGGCGATGAGTTCCAGATCAGCGGGTCGGAGCTCCAGTATCTGTTCTCCGTCTACGGAGAGTTTGAGGTGGATGACAAGGTTGCCATCGTGTGGGAGAAGAGCGGAAGCGACGAAAATGCGACTTATACGGTTGTAGATGTTGTCGGAGATTATTGATTAGTTACGAATATACATATAATACATGA
>ULRN01019298.1_pt1 | contig 19710 bp, 26 predicted proteins | sample 1955461 | NCBI WGS metagenome assembly ULRN01 (sample SAMEA4835683, study PRJEB28245) | human gut metagenome | biome: gut microbiome; material: fecal sample | place: Denmark | collected 2008 | reverse complement strand
CAAAGAGCGATTAGTCCACTTTAACGGGACAGTAGTGATACAATTAAAGAAAGAAAAATATAAAATAGTTGTTGTGCTATTATTGTTGATTCTTATATTAAGCGTAACTATATTAGTATATGTCATTTTATTAAAACAAAAAAAAATAGAAATTGATAAGGCTAAAGAAAAGATATATAATTTTCAAAAAGACGTAGCTCTCCATGTCGCTCAATTGTCAGAGTTATCATATAAGATAAATATTTTAGAAACTGAGGGTAAAGAGCATGAAAGAGAAGATTTTATGCTTAAAAAGAAAGAATATGAAATTGTGAAATTAAAATCCTTGCTTTCAAAGTATAGAGAGCAGCTTTTAAATGCTGCTCCTGTATCAAAAAAACTACGCAAGTATGCATCTACAATATCTCTAAATCAAAAAAGGCCCCCCTTAACGCCTAAGGATTGGAAATCTATTATAGACCTAATAGATTCTATCTATCCTTATGTCCACTCTCAAATTGAGGTTTCTTTGAGTGAACAGGAGCGATATTTATGTTATTTGTTCCCTTTTAAATTCGATGCGAAAGAGGAAGCTCTTATATTGTCATTATCTGTTAATAGCGTTTACAAATATAGACAACGGATAAAGGAAAAACTGAATGTTTCAAACGATATTACTTCATTATATGAATATTTTTCTAATAGTTGTCTAAGTATATATGAGTCATAGGAATATATGCCTAAAAGTCTTAATTTTGTCTTAATGGAAAAGTGTATAGTATTGATAATCAGTATCGTCTTGTCTTAATTTAAAAAGCTTGTTATTTTTGAGGTTTCAACTATTTAGCATACGTTTGCAGCGAAAATAAAAAATAAAAGAATGAAAACTTTTAAAGAATTACTATTGTTTTTTGCTGTATCGTTGTTAGCTACAGCATTTGCTCATGGCAAAGAAATAAAATTAAAAGGGATATGGGGAACTGGTAGGTCTGTCTCTTTAAGTCCTATAAAGGGAAATATAGAAGAAGACCATGGTCATCTCCAATTAGATTTCGTAAGAGATTTGGGGAATGTAGTTGTATCCATTTCCGATGCAGGAGGCAATCTTGTCTACCAACAGGAAGTCTTGGCTGAAGAAGGTATTCCTATGGTTGTGTCGTTAAAGGAATTATCTGTCCAGGAAGGTGTTGTATCTATATCTGATGGGTATAATACCATTTGGGGAGAATTCAAATATTAGTCATAAAACTTTCAACTAAAATTTTATTGAAATGAAAAATTATTTTTTAACAGCCGCATTGGTCTGTTCTTTCTTCTCTTGCTCGGAAGATGCAGATATAGTAACAAACGAATTAAATGAATCAGTTAGATTAAAATAAAAGAAAGTATGAAAAAGTTATTATGTTTATTAATGACTCTCCTGAGCATTCCGGCATTTGCTCAGCAGATGGAACATGGAGCATTGGTTGGAGCCGGTGTTGGATTCCCAATGCAAGACAATGAAAAGATTGCTTTCTCTTCATCGGAATTCATCCAACATAGTTATCAGAATAAGGTAAAAGCAGGTGGAATGTTAGGATACCGATTGCGTTTCCTTCCCGAACGAAAATCGTTCTTTGATGTGGACTTCACATTAGGTTTACAGGGTATGAACAGCGATTTGGATACATGGAAATACACAAGCACGGATGGGTACCATTATGATGCAAAACGGGAAAAGGGCAGCAGCCTTAGTCAGTTCTTTATGCCGATATCCGTGGCAGCGAGTTGGAACTATAGGCTATCCTCTAAATTCTCAGCCGGAGTAGGAGTCGCTCCGACGTTATATGTAAGTCCAGATGCCGCCTTTGATGTGAACGTTATGGCAAAAGTGGGTTATCGTGTCAGTAACCGTTGCGAATTAGGAATTTCTTACCAATACGGTTGCCTGAATGTCATGAAGCATTTCAATGAAAAGAACACGAAAGGACGGCTAGGTCATTTCTCTGACTTGATGTTTTCCGTTTATGTCCCTTTCAAAGTGAAATAAAAACCAATTTATTAATTAAGAATAATCTCCAATCGGTCATTAAGATAGGATGATTTCCCTAATGGCCGATTGGGAAAGATTGAAATATTTAACCTACCGAACATCGCTTAATTTTGGATAAGCCACTTTCCATTTGGAAAAAGACAAAAAATAAAATGATTTACTTGTTATCCGTAAGAAATGATTACCTTTGTACGTTATAGAAGAAATACAGGAAATATATGAGCGAAATCAACACTAACGAAGTGGAAAGCAAGAAAAGCTTGAACTTCATTGAAGCAGCCGTAGAAAAGGATTTGGCTGAAGGAAAAAACGGTGGACGTGTTCAGACACGTTTCCCTCCAGAGCCGAATGGCTATTTACATATAGGACATGCCAAAGCTATCTGTTTGGATTTTGGGATTGCAGAACGCCATGGTGGCGTTTGCAACTTGCGTTTCGATGACACCAATCCCGTGAAGGAAGATATGGAATATGTAGATGCTATTGAAGAGGACATCAAATGGTTAGGTTTCCATTGGGGCAATGTCTATTATGCTTCTGACTATTTCCAACAATTATATGATTTTGCCATTTGCCTTATCAAAGAAGGCAAGGCTTACGTGGACGAACAAAGCTCTGAAGTGATTGCACAGCAGAAGGGAACGCCTACGCAACCGGGCATCGAGAGCCCTTACCGCAATCGTCCTATCGAAGAGAGCTTGGACTTGTTCCAGCGGATGAATGCCGGGGAGTTTGAAGAGGGGAGCATGACATTGCGTGCCAAGATTGATATGGCAAGCAGCAATATGCACTTCCGTGACCCGATTATTTACCGAATTTTGAAGATTGCACATCATCGTACTGGTACGAAATGGAAAGTGTATCCGATGTATGACTTTGCGCATGGACAGAGTGACTTCTTTGAAGGTGTGACCCATTCATTGTGTACATTGGAATTTGTACCTCATCGTCCTTTATATGATTTGTTCATTGACTGGCTGAAAGAGGGCAAGGATTTGGATGACAATCGTCCTCGCCAGACAGAGTTCAACAAGTTGAATTTGAATTACACGTTGATGAGTAAACGTAATTTGCTGATTTTGGTGAAAGAAGGATTGGTGGATGGTTGGGATGACCCGCGAATGCCGACATTGTGCGGATTCCGTCGTAGAGGTTATTCACCTGAGTCTATCCGTAAATTCGTTGATAAAATCGGTTATACAACATACGATGCTCTGAACGAGTTCTCTCTGTTGGAAAGTGCAGTCCGTGAAGACTTGAACACACGTGCCATCCGTGTCTCTGCAGTCTTGGATCCGGTGAAATTGATAGTGACCAACTATCCGGAAGATAAAGTAGAGATGATGGAGGCTGTCAATAATCCGGAGAATCCGGAAGATGGAACCCATCAAATCGCTTTCGACCGTGAACTTTGGATGGAGCGAGACGACTTTATGGAAGATGCTCCGAAGAAATTCTTCCGTATGACACCGGGACAAGAGGTTCGTTTGAAGAATGCCTATATTGTGAAATGTACCGGATGCAAGAAAGATGCTGATGGCAATGTCGTTGAGGTATATTGCGAATATAACCCAAATACGAGAAGCGGAATGCCGGATAGCAACCGCAAAGTCAAGGGAACATTGCATTGGGTAAGCAGTGCCCGTTGTTTGCCAGCAGAAGTGCGTTTGTATGACCGTCTTTGGACAGCTGAAAACCCACGTGATGAGTTGGCTAAGCTGCAAGGTGAAGGTTTGACCGCATTGGAAGCAATGAAGAAGATGATCAATCCGGAATCATTGACTGTATTGAAGAACTGTTACGTGGAAGAATATTTGGCAGACCAGAAGCCGCTAACCTATTTCCAATTCCAACGTATCGGATATTTCACTATGGATGCGGATAGCAAAGAGGGTCAGTTGATATTCAACCGTACCGTATCTTTGAAGGATACATGGAATAAGATTAAGAACAAATAATATGACATCCTATTAGTCAGGTGCGGATTGTTCCGTGCCTGGCTATCCTTTTTTCAGAAAAGCATATTGATAAATTATGGGTAGAAGATGGAAAGATTATGCTTTCATTACATTGAAAGGCATAGCCATGGGGGCAGCGGATGTTGTACCAGGAGTTTCCGGCGGAACGATTGCTTTCATCGTCGGGATTTATGAAGAACTGTTAGATTCGATAAAGAGCATCAACCTGTCCAACCTGAAACTGTTGTTGCAAGGGAAAATAGGGGCTTTTTGGAAGTCGATAAATGGAAGTTTCTTATTGTCATTGATTATTGGGATAGGTATTAGTATCCTTTCATTGGCCCGCATTATAACCTATTTGCTGGTCCACCAACCGGTGTTGATATGGTCGTTTTTCTTTGGCTTGGTGTTGGCATCGACATGGTTCGTTTCCAAAGATATCCGCCAATGGGATTGGAAGCGGGTCTTAGGATTCTTGTTGGGCGGCGCTGTCGCATATTATGTGACTGTGGCTACTCCGGCAGAGACCCCGGATCATCTCCTGTTCATTTTCCTTTGCGGAATGATAGCCATTTGCGCAATGATATTGCCGGGCATATCGGGGAGTTTCATCCTGTTACTGTTAGGTAAATACCAATATATCATGGAAGCAGTCAAGACCATGGATAAGCACTCTTTGTTGGTATTAGGCGTATTCGCGTGTGGTGCAGCCATAGGGATTACCTCTTTTTCCCGTGTGCTTTCATACGCCCTCAAGCATTATCATGATACGACAATCGCCGTCCTTGCCGGATTTATGTTAGGTTCGCTGAATAAAGTATGGCCATGGAAAGAGACAGTGGCAGGATTGGAGTCGAATATCGCACCCGACAGCCATTTGGTGGAAGCCGTTTTGCTGATGCTCGTTGGTTTCTTTTCCGTATATTTCTTGGAAAAGCTATCCATTAGTAAAGAGAAAAAAGAATAATCAAAAAACAGATATGATTGTAGAAAAGTTATTGCCCGATTTCCAATTGAAATGGAAAAGGATTCAAGAAGCGATGCGCCAATGTGGGGCAGATGGTTGCTTGTTGTCCGGAGGGATAAACCTGTTTTATGTGACAGGAGTTATGTATAATGGTTACTTTTATTTAGGAGTGGAAGGGAATCCTTGCTTCTTCGTGAAGCGTCCGAATGGATTGTCAGGGGAGCAGCTCTGCTATATTCATAAACCGGAGCAGATTCCAGACTATTTCGCACAGCATGATATTCAGATGCCTCGCAAGTTGATGTTGGAGGCAGACGAATTGACATACTCGGACTATATGCGCCTATTGAAAGTATTCCAACCGGAAGAGACGGTAAATGCCACTGCGGTGTTGCGTACGATTAGAAGAGTGAAGACTCCGTGGGAGATTGAGCAAACCTTGCTTTGTGCAGAACGCCATAAGGAAGTATACAGTATTGTCCCCACTCTTTATAAGCCGGGAATGACGGACTTGGATTTCCAGTTCGAGATAGAACGTGTCATGCGCCAGCATGGTTCAATCGGATTGTTCCGTGCTTTCGGAGCCAATATGGATATCTTCATGGGTAGCCTTTTGGCAGGAGAGAATGCAGAAACTCCCTCTCCATTCGACTTTGCTTTGGGAGGAGCCGGCATGAATGCTGCTTGTCCTTTGGGTGCGAACGGGACATTGCTGAAGGAGGGAATGGCTGTGATGGTAGACATGGCTGGTAATTATGCGCCTTATATGACCGACATGACACGTGTGTTCTCCATTGGCAAATTGAGCGACGAGGCATACCGGGCACACGATGTATCCATACAAATCCATAATAAGATTGCCCAAATCGCACGTCCGGGCGTTCCTTGTTCGGAGTTATATAATGTAGCTTACCAAATGGCAGACGAAGCGGGTTTCAGTGCGAACTTCATGGGGACAAAGCAACAAGCTAAGTTTGTCGGACATGGCGTGGGTTTGCATATTAATGAACTGCCGGTACTTACTCCACGTTCCAAAGAGGTCTTGGAAGAGAATATGATCTTTGCCCTCGAGCCTAAGTTCGTTTTGCCAGGCATTGGAGCGGTAGGTGTTGAAAATACCTATTTGGTGACAGCCGACGGGGTGAGGAAGTTGACCCTTTCTCCCGAAGAAATCATAGATTTAAATATTTAACCATTAAAAAATAATTACATGAAAAGAATTTTAGTTTTATTGATGCTGTTTGTTTTTGCCTTTGGTCCGGCAAAAGCAGCGGATGTCCAAGACGTGAAACCAACCAAGAATGTCATCCTGTTCATAACGGATGGAACTTCTTTTGGTACTATTTCAACTGCCCGTTGGATGCAGTGGTATTCAAACCCTGACAAACCCAATTTGTTCATTGACCCTTATCTCTGCGGTACTGTCCGCACGCACTCTTCCAATGCGCCTATTGGAGACTCTGCGCCGACGACTTCATGCTACATGTCAGGACAGCCTACCATCACTGGCTTCGTTTCTACTTATCCGTATGATTGTGGTAAAGATGATATTTATCCGGTAGACCCGAATCGTGCCTACCAACCGACCATGACCGTGCTCGAAGCTGCTAAGATGTTCAAAGGTGCTTCTGTAGGATTGGTTTTCACTTGTGAGTTTCCTCATGCGACTCCAGCCGACTGCTCTGCCCATAGCTATAAACGTGGCAAGTATGAATGGATTGCTCCGCAGATGGTACACAATGATTTGTCAGTCGTAATCGGTGGTGGTGTTTCCATCTTGGATGCCGACATGGAAAAGTATTTGTTGGACAATGGATATAGCGTGTATAAGAACGATTTGAAAGGCATGCGTGCAGACAACAAAGATAAAATGTGGGCTTTGTATGGCGACCGTGATATGGCTTATGATATCGACCGTAATCCGGAAGAACAGCCTTCTATCGAAGAGATGACTCGTACAGCTATCCAGAAGTTGTCCAAGAACGATAACGGATTTTTCTTGATGGTAGAAGGTAGCAAGGTGGACTGGGCAGCTCATGCGAATGACCCTGTTGCCATGACAACCGATTATTTGGCTTTCGACCGTGCAGTGGGTGCAGCTCTTGAATTTGCACGTCAGAATGGTGAAACTACCATCATCGTTACTGCCGACCACGGCAATAGCGGCATCAGCATTGGCCGTGAATCTTGCAAAGGTTATGATAAGCTGACAAAAGATCAGTTGTTCAAACAGTTGACCAGCTACAAGATGTCTGCGGAAGGCTTTGCTAAAAAGGTAAATTCCATACCTAACTCCGAAGTTCAGGCTTTGTTCCGTGAGAATGCGGGCTTCGAATTGAGCGAAGAGGAGATGGATGCATTGAACAACTGTAAAGATTACAAGTTCAGTCCGGTTCCAGAAGCAGAACGCCATGAAAAGAGTAAAGCTTCTATGTATAGCAACTCTTTGACAGGTTTGATGAGCCAGATTATAGCCAACCATACTTGCATCGGTTTCACAACCCACGGGCATACCGGGGAAGAGGTGTTCTTGGCAAGTTACCATCCAGCAGGAACTCGCCCTATGGGTATGTTGACAAACATCGAGTTAAACCATTATATGTGTAGTTTGTATGGCTTCGGTCCTACTTTCTTGAGCGATATGAGCAATAAATACTTTGCACGCCACACAGATGTGTTCGCTGATTACAAGTGTGAAATCATCCCTGCGAAGGAAGGAGAAAAGAGCCCGACATTGGTGGTTACAAACAAGAAGAATAAAAAGAAGAAGTTGACAATTAAAGGCTTTACCAATATTGTTAAGGCTGGTAAAAAGTCAGAGGACGAAATTCGTTTGAATTCTGTTGTCGTTTATGTAGATAAAAACAACACGTTCTATTTGCCGGATTCATTGGTAGACTTCTTGAAGTAATGTAAGCGGTTACTATAAAAAGGTGGCCGAAAAAAACATACCGTTGTTTTTTTGAAAACGTCCAATGTTTTTTCAAAAACGTCCAATGTTTTTTTGAAAACATCAAACGTTTTTTTTAAAACAACGGTATGTTTGAAAAATCTACTATCACCTATTTCCCCATTCTGGCATCAGCTCCCCACATCAACTTTTGCCGGAGCGTTTCATAAAAAGTATGGTTGAAACGTTTGATGACTTTTGTCGTGTAGTCGGCTTTGCTGATACGAAGTTCGATACCTGCCGGGAAAATCTCGGAACGCCCGTCCAATGAAATCAAGAACGTGCGGTTACGGCTTTCAACTCCAATCTTTATCACATAATCGTCCGGTATGACAAGCGGACGGACATTCAGGGAATGAGGCGCAACGGGACTAAGCACCAAACTGGTGTCTTGCGGGAGGATAATAGGGCCGTTCACGCTCATCGAATAGGCAGTCGAACCGGTGGGAGTTGCGATAAGCAATCCATCTGCTTGGTAAGAAGTGAGATATTCATCGTTCAGAGCCGTGTGTATAGTCATCATGGATGAGGTGTCACGCTTCAATATGGCTATTTCGTTCAGTGCGTAATTGTATCCTTTGTAAGCCTTCTCCTGCGTTTCTAACCGCAACAAGGTGCGCTCTTCGATGCGGTAATTGTTTTGGGCGAGTTCGACCAGCGTATCCTCAATATCAGGACTTCCGATGTCGGCAAGGAATCCCAAACGCCCTGTGTTAATTCCCAATATAGGAATATCTTGCCGGTTTACGCGGGCAGCTGTCCGGAGGAAAGTCCCGTCTCCTCCCATGCTGATAGCCATGTCGATATCAAACGTATCACCTGTAATCAATCCTGCTATTTGCGGTTCGAATTGCAAGGAACTCTTCAAGAAAGAGGCGAAACTTGAATCCACATACACCTCCATTCCCAAAGAAGCCAATTGGGTAAAGACCCTCCTGATGGTACTTTGCTTTTCGTCTTGATATTTGCTTCCGAATATACCTATTCTCATATATTAATATAATGTATAAATTCATTGATTCGTTGTTGGAATATTTCACCTGTCAGATTCTCCTTGGCGGAAATATCTGTGACGGTGTAGTTGAACCGCTCAAAGCTGCGTATGACAGCAGAAGGGTCTTCCAGATTGATTTTTAGCACCACCTCCAAATATCCGTCCGGTTCGAGGGTCGTGGACAAAAGGCTTAGCAATATGGCGTGGTTCGACTCCAAAATCCGGGCAATCTCCGATACGGAGTAATCGATGGGAGCGATTCTGAGAGTAATGACGCACCCAGCCGATTCCATCTGTGAATAGAGAGCCAAGACTTGGAAAGCCTTTTCTTGGGTCAATACACCCAAATATTCCGCTTTTTCCCCGACGACAGGCAACAGGCTCAGGTTATGCCGTGACATGATGTCAACCGCATCGGGGAAAAGGGCATCCGGATGCACCGACCAACAGTCTGCCGGGTTAAGTTCCGCCAATGTCAAAGACAAATCAGCGGCAGCCAATAAAGACTTTTCAGACACCAAAGCCTGGTATGTTCCCAAGTCCTCTACCAACCAAGGCAAATGCCTGACTTTGTAATCATCCATCAGCTCCAGTGCATATTTGCCCTTATCCGAACTTTTTAACACAGGAATCTCCTTTGTTATGAAATCTTTTACCAACATATACCCGCTAATTACCTAATTTCTGTTATTTTTGCAAAACTCTTTTATGCAAAAGTAATCAAAGAAATAAGATTTAACGATATACGATGACAAATTTAAGTGTAAACATTAACAAAGTCGCAACAATCCGGAACGCAAGAGGTGGAAATACACCGGATGTGTTGAAATTTGCTTGTGATGCGGAGGCTTTCGGAGCACAAGGAATCACTGTCCATCCGCGCCCGGACGAGCGTCATATACGTTACAGTGATGTGTATGGCCTAAAACCTTTAATCACGACAGAGTTTAATATAGAGGGTAATCCCTGTGATAAGTTTATCGATTTGGTACAGAAAGTAAAGCCGACACAAGTCACTTTGGTGCCGGACGCTCCGGATGCCATCACATCCAATGCAGGCTGGGATGTGAAGAACAATTATTCGTTCTTGGCGGAATTGGTGGAGCACTTTACTTCCTATGGCATTCGTACTTCGATATTCGTGGGTACGGAGTTGGAGAACTTGGAGTGGGCAGCCAAAACCGGAACCGACCGTGTCGAGCTGTATACCGAGCCGTATGCTTCCCACTATTTCGAGGACAGGGAAAAGGCGATTGCCCCGTTTGTCACCGCTGCCCAATATGCCAAAAGTTTAGGTATGGGAGTGAATGCCGGACATGATTTGAATTTGGACAATCTTGCCTATTTCCATCAGAATATCCCGTTATTGGATGAAGTCTCAATCGGCCATGCGCTGATTAGCGATGCCCTTTATTTGGGATTGAAGGAGACAATACGGCAATACAGGGCTTGTCTCGAAGGATAATATCGTAATATAAATAGGTTATAATTTAAACACGTAATTGAAATGAATCTTTTACTTTTATTACAGTCGGTTGCGGCACAAGCTTCCGAACAAATGCCTGATTTGACACAGGTGGCAGCTACAACAGTTCCTGCTGAAGCAGAAATCAATATCATTGATTTGGCTTGTAAGGGAGGGTGGATCATGATTGTCTTGTTATTGCTCTCTTTGATGGCTATCTATATATTCTTCCAGCGTTTATTGGTAATTAAGCGCGCTGGTAAGGAAGACCAGACATTCATGAACCGCATCAAGGATTATATCCATGAAGGGAAACTTGAATCAGCATTGAACTTATGCCGTACGACCAACACTCCGGCTGCACGGATGATTGAGAAAGGTATTTCCCGTTTGGGCCGTCCGATGAATGATGTGATGGTTGCTATCGAGAACGTGGGTAACTTGGAAGTTGCCAAGTTGGAAAAGGGTTTCCCTTTGATTGCGACGACAGCTGCAGGAGCACCGATGTTGGGATTCTTGGGTACAGTGACAGGTATGGTCCGTGCTTTCTTCGATATGGCAAACGCAGGTAGCAATGTGGATGTCTCTCTTTTGTCAAGTGGTATTTATGAAGCTTTGGTGACAACCGTAGGTGGATTGGTTGTGGGTATCATCGCACTGTTTGCATACAACTATTTGGTTTCACAAGTAGACAACGTGGTAAACAAGATGGAAGCCCGTACCATGGAATTTATGGACTTGTTGAATGAACCGGCTAATTAATCAATAACACTATGGCATTAAAAAGAAGAACCAAAGTATCAGAAAACTTCAGTATGGCATCCATGACGGATGTTATTTTCCTGCTGTTGATTTTCTTTATGGTTACCTCGACTGTGGTCATCCCGAATGCCATCAAAGTAACCTTGCCGCAAGCGCAGAAACAAACTGCTGTCAAACCGCTTACACGCGTTACCATTGATGCCGGATTGAACTACTATGTCGCTTTTGGAAAACAAAAGGAGGTTCAGGTATCCTATGATGAGATTACTCCATTCCTGCAAAATTGCTTTGCAAATGAGCCGGAAATGTATGTAGCCTTGTATGCTGACGAAACAGTCCCTTACAAGGAAATCGTTAAGATATTGAATATCGCTAACGAAAATAAATTTAGAATGGTTTTGGCGACAAGACCGAAAAAATAAAGAATCTTCATGCCTAAAAGAGCATTATGAAAATAGATAAAGATGACATATTCGGATTAGTTGGTTCGGCTCTTTTTCATGTCGTCATATTCTTGATTCTTTGGTTTTCTGTATTGAAGACGAAGATTCTGGATGAAGATGGTGGTGTGTTGGTCAATTTCGGGAATGTGGATATGGCTGCCGGGCAGTTTGAACCGAAATATACTGGACAGGAACTCCCACAAGAGACGACCACTCCGCCGCCTCCAGCTCCGACTCCCAAGGTGGAAACTCCTAAAGAAGATTTGCTGACGCAAGATATCGAGGAAAGCGTGTCAATCGACGAGCAGAAAAAGAAAAAGGAGGAGAAGCGGAAAAAGGAGCAAGAGGAGAAGAAACGGAAAGAGGAACAAGAAAAAGAGCGTTTGCGCAAACAAAAGGAGGCAGAGGCCAAACGGATTGCTGAGGAAAGACGTAAAAAAGCGGAAGATATCAGCAACAAGGTGGCAGGAGCTTTCGGTATTGGTGCTGCGGATGGAAACAGCCAAGGTGACGCGGACTCCGGCAGTGGCAACCAAGGAAGCCCGTTTGGTAATTCGGACCATGGAGCCAATGAAGGTGTTGGCGGTTATGGCGAATTTAACTTGAATGGTCGTTCCATTGGAGCGGGTGGACTTCCTCGTCCTGCTTATACGATACAGGAGGAGGGAAAGATTGTAATCAATATAACCGTGAATCCGAAAGGTGCGGTCATTTTTGCTGAAATTGGAAGAGGCACGAACATCGATAATGCCTCTATGAGAAGGAGTGCTTTGGAAGCAGCCAAGAAAGCTACGTTCAACAGCATCTCCGGAACGAATAATCAAAGCGGAACGATTACATATAAGTATAAACTTAAATAATGGAAAGTATGGTAAAGGCATTTGTATTTTTAGCTACAGGTTTTGAAGAGATGGAAGCTCTTGGAACCGTTGATGTGTTGCGTCGGGCAGGTATTCAGACAACTACGGTATCTATCTCGGACGAAAAGAAAGTGGTAGGAGCACACCAAGTTCCAGTAGAAGCGGATGCATTGCTGAGCGAAGTCGCTTTAGAAGGTGCCGCTGCCTTGGTATTGCCGGGAGGAATGCCGGGAGCAACGAACTTGAATGCCTCCACTGTATTAAAAGAGGCTTTGCTACAACAATACAGGGAAGGACGAATCGTCGCAGCGATTTGTGCAGCTCCATTGGTTTTAGGTGGATTAGGATTGTTGAAGGGACGCAAGGCTACTTGTTATCCCGGATTCGAGGATCATTTGATTGGTGCGACTGCAACGGGTGAAGCTGCTGTGGTTGATGGAAATGTCATTACAGGTAAAGGTCCAGGCCTTGTGTATGACTTTGCCTTGGCTATTGTTGCTGCTATACGAAGTGAAGCTGTGGCAGAAGAGGTGGCTGCAGGTTTATTGTTGTAATACGTTAAGATACGGAGATAAATAGGAACTTATTGCTGGCAAGTGAATGGAATGGGATAATCGTATTCATAAATTTCGTTTCCTTTTGCGTCCTTTGTCTTGCTTGTACGGGATGGGAGTGCGCTTTAGGAATATGTTGTTTGATGAGGGAATATGGAAAGAGGAATCTTTTGATGTTCCGGTTATCTGTGTCGGAAACTTGGCAGTAGGAGGAACCGGCAAGACTCCGCATATCGAATATTTAATTCGATTATTAAAAGATAAATATAGAGTAGCCGTGGTGAGCCGCGGCTACAAACGCCTCTCTAAAGGGTTTGTTTTAGCTGAAATGGGTCATTCTTATAATGATATCGGGGATGAACCATTTCAGATAAAGCATAAATTCCCGAAGGTGGCTGTTGCTGTCGATGCAAACCGTTGTGAAGCTATCCGCCTATTGATGAATCTTCCTAAGAACAAGCGTCCGGAGGTGATTCTGCTTGACGATGCATTCCAGCATAGATATGTCCAGCCTTCTTATTCCCTGTTATTGACAGATTATCATCGGATGTACTGTAAAGACAGTTTGCTTCCGGCAGGATGTTTGCGTGAACATCGCTCAGGTGCGCAGCGCGCAGACATGGTGGTTGTGACGAAAGCACCTTTATCCATGAAACCGATAGACTATCGGATTGCGGAAGACGATTTGTATTTGCAGGCGCATCAATCGCTTTTCTTTACCTATATAAAATACGGTGAGTTGCAGCCTCTATTCCCAGGCAAAGCCATTCCCTTTTCAAAAGGGAAAGCTTACACGGTATTGGCTGTTTCCGGAATAGCCTCTCCTGCTCCTTTTCATGAAGAACTGAAGAAAAGGGCAAAGGCTGTCCGAGTGTTGGATTTTCCCGACCATCATGATTTTAACGAGAAAGATATTTGCCGGATAAATGATGAATTCAATTCCATTCGTGCGAAAGACAAATTGATTGTCATGACAGAAAAAGACGCGGTCCGTCTGATGGCAAATAAAGGCTTGAAAAAGGAAATGGTGCCATATTGTTTTTACCTTCCTATCCAAATTGCTTTCCTTCAAGAGAGAGAGGAAGAATTTGACAAAATCATCTGTAAACATATTGACGATTTCTATCGCAATAAAAAAGACAAATAAGATATGACTACGAGAACAGAAATTTCGAAGTTGGGTGAGTTCGGTCTTATCGAACACCTGACTCAAAATATGCCGCTTAAAAATGCGGAAACCTTGAAAGGTGTCGGGGACGATGCCGCCGTGTTGGATTATAAAGACAAACAGGTATTGGTGACGACAGATCTTTTATTGGAAGGTGTGCATTTCGATTTGACTTATGTGCCGATGAAGCACTTGGGGTATAAATCTGCTGTTGTCAATTTCTCTGATATTTATGCCATGAATGGCCAGCCTAAGCAGATAACTGTTTCAATCGGTCTTTCCAAACGTTTCTCTGTGGAAGATATGGAAGAACTATATAACGGCATCCGTTTGGCTTGCGATGTTTATGGCGTTGACTTGGTAGGAGGCGACACCTCTGCCTCTTTGACCGGATTGGCAATCAGTATTACTTGTATCGGTGAAGGTGAGAAAGGCAAGGTCGTTTATCGTAGCGGGGCGAAAGAGACCGATTTGGTGTGTGTGTCTGGAGATTTGGGTGCAGCTTACATGGGTTTGCAATTGTTGGAACGTGAAAAGAAAGTGTTCAATGGCGAAAAAGATTTCACTCCTGATTTTTCAGGAAAAGAGTATCTTTTGGAAAGACAATTGAAACCGGAAGCGCGTAAAGACATCATTGCTGCTCTCCGTGAAGCGGGAATCTTGCCGACAGCCATGATGGATGTGTCGGATGGATTGTCTTCAGAGCTGCTCCATATTTCCAAGGAGAGCCATGTCGGTTGCCGTATTTATGAGGAGAGAATCCCTATTGATTACCAAACAGCAGTCATGGCGGAACAGTTTAATATGAATCTGGTCACTGCGGCATTGAACGGAGGGGAAGATTATGAATTGTTGTTTACAGTTCCATTGGCGGACTATGATAAAGTCTCAAACTTAAAAGGAGTCAAGATAATCGGGCATATCACAAAGCCGGAATTAGGCAATTATTTGGAAGGAAGAGATGGCGGAGAGGTCGAGCTGAAAGCTCAAGGCTGGAACTCCCTTTCATGAAAAGGCTCGGTGAACGAATAAAATTTTCTTTTTTATTACATGGGGCTGTGTCAAAACGAAAGTTTTGATACAGCCCTTTTAAGGTGTATCAGAATTAGCAAAATGCAAGGCACAGAGGATGATACAGACAGGATTCCAAATTTCCGGCGAAGACATGGAGCAGTTAGGAGTGATTATTTATCACGGCATCAAATCCGCTTACAAGGTGGACGGCATTGTTGGGGGAGATGCAGAATACAAGGACAGATGGGAGCGCACCCGTTTTTTAGCCTTGACCGCCCTCCTTCCTTACCAGAAGAAAGGGAAACGGCTAAGACCTACGGATATAGCAAAATTCCCGTGGGATAGCACTCACGACAAAACAACTTCGGATGATCTTGAAAGAATCAGTGCCCTGTTCGGGGAGGATTAATGATTTCAATCATCATCGCCGTCATCACAATCACTACAGAAAAGGTTATGACCTGTAAGAGTCCACCATATTGCATCGAGCACGAGAAGGGGGAACGCAAGACATAGCCCCCACATCACAATCCCCACGATTCTTATAAGGATGAAAATAAAAAAATCTTCCATTTCGAATTGTTTAATGTCATAAGCAAAAATAGATGAATAATCTCAGATATACAATAAAATAAGACACAAAATCAGGATTATTGCCTCTTTTAAAGGTCGTTAAAAAAGAAATGGACGGGATAAAGCCGTTTTAAAACACTAAAAGATCATATTCGATACATTATAACAACATTAAAATAGCATTAAAACACTGTTTAAACGGTGTTTTAATGCTATTTCTACTTTATCTTAATACACATTTCGTTTTTCAGGATTTATTTGGGATTGTACTTAATACAACCTTAGCTTATCACCTAAGTGAAAAGCATTTATCACCTAGGTGAAAAGCACTTATCATTAAGGTGAAAATGTATGTTAACGTTTTTAGTTGACTACTAAATGTCTTATCAATAAAGAAAGTTGACTCGGTTAAAACTTAGTAATAAAACAGGTTGACCATGTTCTGTCTTATTCACGAACGAGGTTACCCTGACATAAGCAAAATGTTGGATGCAAACCCAAAAACATCGGTGACTCATAAACTGAAAAGGGGCTGCATCAAAACTTTCATTTTGATACAACCCCTTTTGTATGTCGGGATGACTGGATTCGAACCAGCGACCACGCGCCCCCCAGACTAATTGTCGAGCCATTTAAATATCTGATTCATAGCTTTTTGCAAGGGTAGTTATTTTTATTTGCAACAATTTTGCGATATTATGGGTTGTTTTTATGGTGATTCCGTCCAAAAGCTTACTACCTTTTTCTGGAAAGCTTACCACCTTTTTTGGGGAAGCTTACTACCTTTTTTTTGAGTCCGGGACGAGGGGCAACAGCCGACGAACTTTTTCACCCCGTGCTCGTACAGCTCGCCAAAGAGGATTGCCCCGAATATGAGCATGATAATCCTTGCGGCTGGCAGGAGGGGACCGAACCCCACCTCCAATTGCCACCAAATGCAAAGGCTGACCAAAAAGTCGTAGATACAAAACATCCGGTGCAGGGCGCAGAAGTCATAGCTGTATGACAGCACCATCATCAAGATGAAAAAGATAATGCCGTGCTCGCATAGGAGGCTTGCGAATGCCCAATGCCTGCCGGCGAGGAGCGTGGCGCAATGTGCGCACATCAGCAAGGCGACGATTACGGGCAAAACCCCCACCGACACCTTCGCTACCTTCCGTATCCTGACGAGTCTCCTCCTGTCCAGCTTGTCCAGTATCATACACGTTTTTCAATATAAAACAGATGGCTGCGCAAGATGGTTCACGTCCTCGCAAAGATTAAACTTTTTTATCATTCTCTCTCCCTATAATCATCTCCAGCAGCTTTATCTGATTGTCCTTGCTTGCTATAAGCTCGTCCTTAGCCCTTAGCAGTTCCTTCAAGTGCTCAATCTCCTTTTCTTTGTTGCTTTCGTTGTCGTTTTGTATGACATCTGTATTTTGTGGCTCAAATATATCTTCCTCATTGTTTGCCATAACGCCCGGGCACATCGCATTCTCTACAAAAAACCAAAAATCGTCTATGTTAAACGTCTTCTTGATGGCGTTTTTCATTTTTTCCGATACAGATGGATATTTCCCGCTTCTCGGGTCTGTTTTAAACAATCTGTCTACCCTTTGATGCGACACCCCTATTAGCCTTGCAAATTGGGTTATATTCCCGCCAAATGTTTGATTAATAAGGTTTTTCACATTTCGATTAGCAACAGGCAGCTTTTCTTTTTTATTGTCCTCCATATACGTGTTATAAATATTGTAAGTTAATAAATATTAATTGTTAAATTTAGTTTGCCTTTTTCTTGCGTATGTCAAACATAGTTTGCATATTTGCAGTGTGATTAATAATTAAATCACTTGTAGCAATTAAACTATTGCGGCAAATATAAGTAAAAAATGGAACATGGAGACAATAAATAGCAAACATATATACCAATTGGAAATTGAGATGACGGGCAATCCGCACGACATCACGGTTAGCAGGAGGTTTTTATATGATGGGAAAGTAGAGTATTCGGACAGGCTCACGTTTGAGGAGTACGACCACTCGCTTAAAAATCCGGACATATTCCGGGCTGTCGAGCTGTTCAGCATGGGCTGCATCCCGTTGGGTTCAAATGTCAAAGGCAAAACATTTGGATGGGTTTTGCCGGGGAGGAAAGGACTCCTCGCCCGGCTTTTAAAGGGGTGCGTCAGTCGCCTCCCGAAATGGTTGCGGCGCAGCCGTCTTTTGCGTAGACCACATCCGAGAGATATCCGTATTCCGCAAGACCTTTGATTATGTGATAATTGCTTTAACATATGTGTTGTCTTAGACAACAGCCAACTCCTTGACAACCCGCAGAAGGTAACCATGCCTTTCATCCCGGAGCGAGACCGGGGCGGGGACTAAATTAAATATTAAAAAATATGACATTAAAAGAGTATTACGATAATTTGCCCGAGCGGGTGGTCAAAGCTCCTAAAACGGAATTTATCAAGGAGCTTGCGGACATGTGCCGGGTCAAGACGATAACCGTCCGCCACTGGCTGTACCAGCGCCGGACGCCCGACCAGCTCAAAAAGGAGCTGATATCGGACAAACTAGGGATTAAAATTGAGGACTTGTTCCCCAAAAACGAGATTCATTAGTGTTTCAGTCAAGTTTAGTTTTTTTTGTAAGGTGCTTTTTAGGTTAGCAAAGCAACAGCTATCGGCAAGCACGTCCGGGAGGACAGGCGAGCCGGCTGCATAGCTCAATAGGTCAGAGCACCGCAAGCGAGCGGGATCCCGGTTCGAGCCCGGGTGCAGTATAATATTTTTTTATTGGTTAAATATATAGTGGCTTTTAATTCACAATCTTCCGTGCCTCCCGTCCGTGAGGATAGGCGGCACAAAAATGGATGCCTAAGCCTGTAATGGTAGCAGGGACAAAACGAGCGGGGTTCGATTCCCCGGCATCCTCAATTAACATCAAACAAAAGGAGGACGATATGGCAACACGTATTGTAGGCAAAATAGAGCCAGTAAAAAAGACTTGGCTCAGTAAAGAAGAAGCGATGAGCTATTTGGGGTGCAGCGAGGATTACCTTGACGATCTGAGAAATAATGCGCAATTCACATTTGCGCGCCGTAAGAAAATGATTTGGTACGAGCTCGGCAGCATCGAGAGGTTTTTTAAAAGACATATAGTCATAAAGAGATAAACCGTTAAAAATCAAAGTCATGAAAACAGTATTATACACATTACTATTCTTCTTCGGGTTGGTGCTGGCTGCAAACGACCCGGCAGAGATGTCAGGGTTTGTAATCAACTTGGCAGGGCTGGCGATAATCACCTTTTCTGCCTATAAAATAAATAAGGAGCAGGCGCATGGGAATGAATAAAGACACAGTAAGGTGCGTGGACTGCGAACACGCTGGACCACGGGTCAACATCGTATGTAGGTGTAAAATCCTCATGGTAGGAAAGGTGGGCAACGCCAAAAGGCAATGCGATTATTTTACTCCAAAAAAGGACGGCAATGGACAAGGCAAATGATTATTTCACCCATGACGCACATGCGCTCGAGGACCCCAAATGCATGATGCTCGTTTCAGAGTTGGGCATGGAGGGTTACGGCATGTTTTGGGCGTTGATAGAGTCATTGAGGAGGCAGGAGGGGTACAGCCTTCCGGTCGCCATGATCCCGGCTTTGGCACAACGGTACAACGTGACGGAGGCGAAGCTTAAGACCGTCATAGGCAGCTACGGGTTGTTCACCATTTTGGACGGTCGTGTGTTCTTCTCCGAGTCCCTGAACAGGAGGATGGAGGCGATAGAAAGCGCAGCCGAATCCCGGAAAAACAGGGCTTTGGAAGCTGCTAAAAAAAGGTGGGAAAAGACGGGAAAAACGGAAGAAAAAGGGCTTGGAAAATGCTCAAGCAATGCTCAAGCAATGCTAAAGCAATGCTCAAGCAATGCTATAGCATTAAAACCTGATTATCAGGTTTTTACAAATTCGGAAAACAGCGAAACACCTGTTTCGCCC
>ULRN01023816.1_pt1 | contig 19830 bp, 19 predicted proteins | sample 1955461 | NCBI WGS metagenome assembly ULRN01 (sample SAMEA4835683, study PRJEB28245) | human gut metagenome | biome: gut microbiome; material: fecal sample | place: Denmark | collected 2008 | reverse complement strand
CGGTTGCATCTGCCCCGCCGGTTGCCTGCGCCGCATCTGCCTCTGTCTCTGCACCGCTATCCGCATTTGCAACATCCGCTGCATCCGTTCCGCTGCCCGGATTGCTGCACAGGCATACCACCAATATCACAAGCACTGCTGCCGCGCCGATCATGACCCAGAATGGCGGCCTACGATAATCCAGTACATGACGGATACGATTCTTCACATGGTCTTCGCCAAAAGAAAGCAGTGCGCAGATGGAACCACCACGATAGCGTTTCCATTCGCCGCCGGAAGCCTCTTCCAACAATGTATAAGAGTAGATTTTCTTACTCTCTTCACCGAGGAGCTTCACAACTTTTTCATCACAGGACATCTCGCAGTCCATATTCATCAGATAAAATGCCAGCCACACCAGCGGATTGAACCAGTGGACACAACAGATTACCAACGCCGCAGGCTTAAACAGATAGTCCCTGCGCTGTAAGTGCACCCGTTCATGACACAGAACAACTTTTCTGCTCTCCGGATCCAGACCCGAAGAGAGATAAATTACCGGATGCACCAGTCCCATGACGAAGGACAGATGCCCTCCATCGATCTCACAGATCCCCGGCTCCGCCTGTCTGACACCGCTGTCAGGTCGGTGAATCCGATTACTTATACGCAGGTAAGAATAAGCATGATATCCCAGGAAGCCAAGCATTCCTGCCAACCATACCATGGATAATACACGGAACCACACCGGGTATGTCCATGCGCGGGCGTCAGTGCCCGTTCCGGCAGATGTTTCCGAAATCACTGCATCTGTTCCACTGGTTGCCCCCCCTGCAACCGTAGCTCCACTTTCTGTTCTCGCAGTTCCCAGGGAAAAATCCTGCGTGCCGTCAGCGTTCATGACAGTATTGTCATTTCCACCAGCCATCGTTTTTTCTGCCGCCTGGCTGTCCGGTACTTCCTCTGCATCGTACTCCCGCCGCATCGCATCCCCGTTATTCTTCATAGCGTTGCCCTCGGTAAGATCACGATGATCCGCACCCGTTGTCTGCTGCCCGGACGTCATCTCTGTCCCCACAGACAGCAATTTGTCCGGAATCAGACTGATTCCTGTCTCCGGTAGTATCGGACAGCACAACCGCACAAACACGATTCCCCATAACAGATAGGAGCACCATTTTGGTGCTTTTTGCAACAAAAGTCTGGCGAGGAGCACCAGCAGCACGCAGTATCCTCCCACCAGACTTAAGTTCCATACACCGTCAAATATTCTGTAGATATTCTCACCCATAAGCCCCTCCTGTCCTGCCCCCCGGCAAGGCATAGTCGATGTTTCATAGACTCTTTGTAATTATAGTCTACATTCTACCGACCCGCCTGTCAAGTAAGAAATCTGATTCTGTTGCCCCTCTTCTTCCGGATTTCAGTCACTTACTGTCAGCTCCGGCTCTTCTTCCGAGCGCAATACCTCCGCATGCATTTCAAAATCCAGCACGCAGTCTCTATGGATTTCCTCTGTCTCCCCGGTAGTCATGGAAGTGCCGGTCCCCCGGAAAGAGATCACTGTCTTTCCATCTCCTATGGTCACATCCGAAGTGACATATAACGGTTTCTGATACTGTTCACTGATCCACACAAAAACCTCATTGGTTGCTTCCCAATACTGCCGCAGTTCCTCACCATACTGCTTCGCATACCCCTGTCCGATGTGGGATCTGCTGCGAATGGAGCAGATTTCCGCCCCTCTCTTTCCCGTGCTTACTTCTGCAACGCTTCCATCAGACGCTCCTGCCAGTCATAGAAAGCCTGGCCGTCCACCAGGCAGCGTTCGTCCTCACCTATCCATAATCCCTGTTCTTCCGACGCGTAGCGAAAGGTCCTTGTCTCACCGTCTGCATAGACAAACTGAAAATATCCCACACCTTCCACCATCTCTTCCGGCGGGATCGGATCTGACGTCACTTTTCCGGAAAGCTGTATAAATTCCTGCCACAGCTGCTCTACGGTATCGACATCTTCCACATAATCGTAATCCTCCGTGCAGAAGCTGCAACCGATCTTCTGCGGGCACTCCTCCGGCAAAAAAGCCGCGCAGAATGCTGTCTTTGCTTCATTCTCCAGCATTCCCGGATACCATATATCCGCTATGGCATAGGCTTCTTCCGGTGTTGCCGCCGGATATAAAACATAGCTGGCGGGATTCTCTACGGATATCATCCCTTTTTCCACATTCTGTACCGCCTGATAAATCGCTACGGTAGTCTGAGCATCCGGGGTTCCGATCCAGCCAGCCCCTCTTCCCTCCTTCAGAAATCCTCTGCTTGCTCCATAGGTAAAGAAATAATTCTGCGGTTCCTCTCCCTCTCCAACGAAAGATATCTGCCCATGGAAAGTGCTGCCGTGGATCCAGGGCAGTACCCGGTAATAATAGGTTCCGTTAACACTCACCTGTACCTCTTCCTGCTTTCCGAAAGCGTTCTCCTTCGGCATCTGTATCCCCGGCACCGTGAAATCCACCGTTTTGCGGAATTCGATGAGATTCAGCAGAAGTACCACTACCACCAATACGATTGCACTGAGAAAAATGGTTGCTTTTACGTTAATCTTCTTCATAAGCCCCTCCTTTGTTTCCCTTCTATCTATATTGACGACTTTTATACTCCGTTTGTTACAAACAGCATAACAAAATTTCACCCCTGAATCTACTTTTTTCACCCAAGCGACCGCTTTCTGTTATTTCTGGTCTTTTTATAACATAACCACTGTAAATGCACAATTGAGCAGATGGAAACTTAACAGTCTGGAACTATAAAACTGGCGGCATCGGCTTCCCGGTGTCGCCAGTTTATTGTCACTCTATTTTACGAGTGGCTCATAATAGAGCGCTGTCTGCGCAGGATCTTTTCCGCTGATTTCCACGCCGTCCGCCGTCGTTCCCTGGAAGCCGTCGGATGCGCCGATATAGAGAATGCGACCGTCCGGTACGAGGACCGCACAGGTACCTTCCGTACCGCAGGGCATCTCCCAGTTCTCCTGCACTCTGGTGAATTCCGTCTCACCCAGGCGATAGGTGTCCACGCCGTTGTATCCCCATAGGATAAAATCTGCCGTCTCACTCACACCTGCTGCCACCATTTTCCACGGGTAGATCGTATCGGCACTGCAAACAACATTCTCACCTCCAGCCACCGGAACAAACCTGAGGCTTTCCGAATCTACTGACACTAATGTCATAGCTATATTCCCTGCTGTCGCATCGCCCACTGCCTGTGCAGCCGCATAGACTTTGCCGTCCTTGCCCTGTCCTAATGCTCCGGCACCTTGTACGGCATAGCTGTTGTCATCCGCCACGTTTCCGATCAGTTCTCCTTCCGCAGAATAGATCCGCACATAACTGCCGTCCTCCTGCATCCGCATCCGCATATATAATCTGCCTTGGGCATCTGTTGCCATACTATCAACGATATTCCATTCCCGCTCTCCTACGGTAAAACTGTTCAGAAGCGTTCCCTCCGGGCTGATATGATAGATTACAGGCAGCCAGCCGTGCTCCGCTCCCGGTACAGCCAGTCCCTTCAGTCCCGCATAGATGCTGCCGTCCGGTGCCGTGCACAGACTGTAGACCTCTCCATTTTCTGCAAAATCTTCAAAAAACGTCTCTGGCGTTCCGCTGCCGTAAGGCAGATATTCCACTCTCGCCTGTCCGTCCGTAGTGAAACCGCCCACATACAGACCGTTCTCTGCCACTGCCGCACAACGGATACTTACGTCTCCCTCATAAGCAATCTGCCATTCCTGCGTTGCCGTATCGGCGCCGAGAACCGTACCACTCGTTCCCTGCTGTGCTGCACGTCCCTGCTGCGCAGCATCCTTTTCCGGCTCTGTCTTTACATACTCATAAGAACCTTCCGCAATCTCCTCGCTGATCTTCGCCAGACTGTACTCTCTCTTTTCCTTAAAATCGATCAGCTCCAGCAGCTGCTCATCCGTAAGCTCCTTCTCCGGCAGGAAAAAGGTACTCCGCTCCGCATAAAAAGCCACGCCTTTCTTGTATTTCTCGGGGCTGTCAATCAGCGTAAGCTCCTTTTTCGGGAAATATCCCTGCTCCAGGTATGCCTGCCTAAGTTCTTCCAGTCTTGCCGTCTCGCTCTCTGTCATCGGTCTGCTGTAAGAGTCCGCAGAGGCATTTGCGTCCTGCAACTGGGCAAAATACTCCTCCAGTTTTTCGTGATTCATGCTTTCCATCCGTGCCTGATACATTCCGGATGCTGTCACCGTCGCCGACGCCAGTACCAGACAAGCTGCCGCCAGAATCGCCGCCCGCCGGAAGCTGTAATGGTGTCTGCTGCCTCTGCCGTTTTTCTCCAGATGCTGTAAAATATCATCCACCCTCGCATCCAGATCTTCCGATACCGCCATCTGTTCCTGTTCTGCCATTTTATATAATTTTCTATCTAAAAAATCGCTTTGCATCTCCTGCTCCTTTCCGCTGCTACAACATTGCCCGCAGCTGCTCTTTCGCCCGATGCAGACGGGATTTCACTGTGCCCTGCCTACATTCCAGGATCCTGCTGATCTCCGGGATTGTGCACCTCTCATAGTAAAACAGAACGATTACATCCCGATACCCGCCGTCCAACTGCATCACCGCATCCCACAACTCATGATGCTCATCGTAGAATTCCGGAGACAGGTTCTCTTCCCATTCCACCGGACTGGTGCGCTTGTTCTGCCTATAGATTTTTTTCGCCTCGTTGGCTGCAATCTGCAGGATCCAGTTACGAAAACTGTCTGCTTTTTTCAATGTGTCTAATTTCTCATAAGCATGCACGATAGCCTCACTGACCGCGTCCTCCGCATCCGCACTGTTTTGCAGAATCGAATACGCCAGTCGGTACATGGGAAGCGTGTCACTCTTCACATGTTGCACAAACTCTTCTTTTGTCATGACTGCCAAGGTAACACCTCCTTCTTATCGCCGGCTTCACTATATATGAGTCGCAAGTGGATAAAAAGGTTCCAAAAAAATTAAGACACCGGATGAATCCAGTGCCTTTTGACTTCAAGTATGCATTAGAAATAAAAGTTAATTGCCTTTTTCCCTTTGCGGTGATTTTGAACTCTTTATTTTTTCCCAAAGCTTCTGTTTTTCCTTATTTAGTTCGGAAACAGACATCTTTTTGTATTTCTTTGGTATTATCAATACATCATTTTCATACGCAGTCATCCTCTGTTACCTCCTTAAAATAAATGGAAAATTATATCCTGATTTTCATGTCTTTTAATGTATGAAAATCGGGATACCCTAAGTTCCTCAGAATACTACTTTATAACGAAATATCGATCACCGGAGCAGGTACGGTTGGGACACCGATTCCAGCGGCATCGGCGGAAAAAAATGTTCCGGAGGATCCGGCAGATAAGCTCATGCCGCCTCCGGAGGGAATGACCATGTTGTCTTTCATTTTCTCCAGGTGGTCGAAGACTGCTTTCAGGTACTCCGCATCGGCCTTGACGATGTCTTTCATCTCTTTGTTGCGGTGTTTGATCTTCATCATCTTGAGGTCCGCGGGATCCATCTCCCTGTTCACCGAGACCACGGTATCCGATTCCACGTCTAGTCCCATCTCTTCCATCAGGTCACGCAGGCTGTCAGACATTTCCTGCATCATCTCAGAAGTAAAGTCGCTCATTTCCGACATAAAATCTCCTGCCTGCGCATAAAATGCATCCATGCCGAGATCAATATAATCGGATATATCATAGCTATCCGCCGCATACTCATACGCAGAGAGATCCCCGGACACTTCATCCGCGGAACCTTCCGCAGACATTTCTTCCTCATTCTGCGCGTTTTCCGCCTCTGCGTCCTGCACATCCTTCGTCTCTTCTTCGCAGATTCGATCTCCCTGCCAGATTCCGCCGGCTGCCTTCACCATTTCCTCTTCTTCGAGATGTTTTGCCTTTTTCTTCGCCACACGTTCCATAGCCTGTGCATGAGCGATTGCTGCTTCGATCTCTTCACTGTCGCTGTCACTGTTCTGCTTCTGCCGTTTCAGGCGCAGGACTTCTCTCCGCGCCTGCCCGGCTGCCTGCTTTGCCGCCTGGGACGTCTTGCTCCGCAGTATTTTGGATGAAATATTTTTAAACTGATATTTCAGTTTTTTCAGAGCCAGCGTCGTGTTTTTCGTCTGCTGCCTCTGATTGCGCAAAGCTTCACTGTAGCTCAGCGTGCTGGTAACGATAGACTTCTGTCCCAGGCTGTTTGCTGCCTGCGTCTGCGTACTCCGGCTGTCCCGGGCAAGCATCCGTTTAATATCACTGACCGAATTTTTCGAAGCAGTCGTGTTATTCTGCTGCCCAAAAATGCCGTTTGCACTGCTCTGGTTCGTCCTACTCCCGAAGGTGATCTGCGTCGTTCCCCGGCTGTTCGAGCGCACGAACGTTCCTCCATATTTCCCCATAGAAACCATACAATATCACCTTACCCTCTGAAATCGATGTTCTGACCCACCTGACGTTCACTCTTGGTCTGCACCTCGTCACTCCGTGTGTTGAAATTGTAGGTATCTATCCTGGAAAGCAGCTCCTCGATGGAATTGGCGGTAATGGTTACCGTCTCTTCCGTATCATCACTCTCTGCCCGCTTCTCCTTTAACTGCTCTTCTTTTTCTTTCTTTGCAGCCTTCTTCTCCGCAGCCTTTTTCTCTGTTTTCTTCTGCTCAGCCTTTTTCTCGATCAGGGCCTTCTGCTCGGCGCTGGATTTCTTCAATACAGCGAAAAATGACAGTGTTCCTCCATCATTTACCTGCATTCCAAAGCCCTTGACATTCGCACCGGAACTCTGCAGGCTAGTCTTTAACTGCTGTATCTGTGCAGCGGCACCACTCAGGATTCCCTCATACTGTTTACGGAATTTCTCATCCGTCGCCATCTGTTCGATCTTGTCTTCATCAATGAGAACAACCGTCTTATAGCCGTTGGCATATTTTGCAGCATTGGCTTTTGCATTCTCCTTCTGATCTCTGCTGACCAGAATAAAATCATAATTTCCGTACTTCTTCTTCAGCTGCTCATAGTATTTCGCAGCCTTCTCCGACAACTCCGGCTGACCGATGGTCCTGCCGTAATTCCCAGTCGTTCCCTTCGTCTGTTTCGCTTCAGAAGTGCCGGCCGTGCCTGCAGCACTCGTCGTATCCTTCATTGTCTTGTTTTTCGTATTCTTGCTGTAATCACTCTGCGCAGCATATGCAGCGATGCTGCTTACCCCTATCTCTGTCATACTTATCTCCTCCTTGAAAATAGATGCCAAATCCGTTTGTTTTCACAGTTATCTTACTATGTATATCGTCTTCTTTTCTGAATACATTGATAGTAATAATGCCAAAAAACCACATTTCCGATCCTTGTCACCGATCAGAAATGCGGTCTTTATATTATATTTTTTCTTACTGATTCAAATTGTTGATCGTATGAGATAACTGTCCGAGAATCTTCTTGATCGCTTCACTGGAGGTCGCCATATCTCTCGCCAGCTTCTGGACCTCCGTTGCTACCACCGCAAATCCCTTGCCCTGATCTCCGGCTCTTGCTGCCTCAATCGAAGCATTCAGTGCCAAAATCTGCTGTCTCTTACTATAGCCATCGATTTCCTTGGTCTTGTCCGTTGCTTCCTCGATCTGTTCCGCTGCTTTCGCAATGCCACCCTTCAGCTCACCTACCAGATTCTCGTTTTTCCAGTTGGCGTAGCTGGCTCTCACAAACATGTTGATCACATCTCCCAACAGATTTGCAGATGCATCTATTTGCTCCTTAGTCTTCACATTTACCTTTTTCAGGGCCTTAATATATTTATCCTCGTCAATACCCAGCTCTCTCGCTGTCTGACGAAACTTCTCCTCATCCGGATTCTCCGGCAGCACCTGTCCTCCGATAATACTGCCCAGCACGGTTCCATCCTCCAGTGTGATCGGAATACCAAAATCCACAAGTCCCGCATGGCAGGGATACACACCATGGCCTTCTCTGTCACACTGCTCGCAGCGCTTTTTCCCCTCTGCGCTTCCTCTCGTCAGATCAATACAGAACTCCGTAAAATTATAACAGTCACTGATGTATTTTCCGTCTGCACCCACAGCCACGGTTGCCAGTCCCGTGCTGTTTGCCCAGTTCTTCATGATCTGCTCGAATTTGTTCATGTCACAAAAATCCTGAATCTTCATATAACTTCCTACTTTCCCGGTTATCTTAACCGCTGAACGCATCAAAGCCGAAAATTTTTGATCCCGGCATCATCTTAGTTTTACACAAAAATTATACCACAAATTGCAATATTTTTCGATATTTTCACCATTTTTACCGATATTTTAACAACATTTTCTATCTATGCTTTCTTCCTGCTTCCTTCCCTCCAAACGCTCTAAAATAGATGCAATGCAATGCCATCTATTGTATAATTACCTGGATGCATATATGAGTGCTGATCGCGGAAAAAGGAGGTGCCGTTAATTGAAGAAAACGAAACTATTCATAAGAAAAATATGTGTTCTCGTTCTGATATTATCTACAACCCTGCTCAGTGCCTGCTCCGCTGGTCCTTCCGATGAAGCAGAAAAATACGTTGTCCTGATCGGCGAAGATTCTGAAATCATAGAAAAGCTTTCTGACATTGATCTGCTTGTCATAGATGCGGAATATTTTTCCCAAAATGACATTGCCCGTTTAAGAGAAAATGGTATCCGCGAAATCTACTCCTATATCAATATCGGATCGATCGAAAGCTTCCGGTCCTATGATACAGACTTTGAGAAATATACTCTGGGTGCCTATGAGAACTGGCCGGAGGAAAAATGGATCGATGTCTCAGTTCCGGAATGGCAGGCATGTACAGCTTCCAGAGTAGACGCCCTGATACAGAAGGGTGTGGACGGCTTTTTTGTCGATAACACGGATGTATACTATAACTATCCGCAGGAATCCATCTATGACGGAATCCTTACGATTCTGGACTATATGGACCATACCGGCAGAAAGATCATGATCAACGGCGGGGACTGTTTTGTAAAAAAATATCTTACAACAGAAAAAAACGTTCTAATCGATGGGGTAAACCAGGAGAACGTTTTTACTGCGTATGATTTTTCAAAGGATGTCTATACTAAAAATGATCAAAGCACGCGTGAATACTATACTGAGTATCTAGATCTGGCTATGTCACACGGCTGTACCGCTTACACCCTGGAATACGCAACGGATCCCACCATCCGCAGGCAGGCAGCCGCCTACGCCGGGAAGCATGGGTACATCTGCTATATTTCTGATAATATCGGGTTATGTCTGGGAAGATAACATATTCCTCTCAAGCGCCATCACAGAAATGTTGTCGCACAGGTATCCAGATGCTTATTTTTCACACTATCATTATCACTTAGACACTCATCACAATAATAATAGATATTGTATCCCCCCTTCCCTCGTGTGTCCTCTGTCACCGAGAAATATCCGGCCTGCATTTTGGCTGTCGATCCGTTCAGAAAATGAATTTCACGCTGCTTCAGCGAATCCGGTCTATCCGAAGACATGCTATATATCGCCGGGTTATACTTTTCTGTTGATTTTTTCATGACTTTTCTCTCTATTACATTACAATACATCCCGCAGGCATCGGGCCTGCGTATAAGAAAGACCCGCATGGTCTTCCCAAGCAGGTCTTTCTTGCGGTCATATATTCAGTTTTATCAGTGCTTTATTATTCGCAAAGCTTGGAAAATGCATCCGCTACGAACTGAACCTTAGGTCCGATGATTACCTGAACGGAGGTCTTACCGGGTTTCATGACACCGGCTACGCCTGCAGATTTGATCACCTTATCATTCACTGCGGTAATGTCTTTTACTTCCAGTCTCAGTCTTGTAATGCAGTTGTCAATGCTTGCAATGTTGTCCTTGCCGCCGCAGCCTTCCAGAATGGTTGCTGCGATTGCTGCGAAATCATCATTTGCCAGCTCGATCTTCTTCTCTGCTTCTACATCATCATCTTCTCTACCGGGGGTCTTCAGATCCCATTTCTTGATAGCGAAGAGGAATACGAAGTAGAATACAACAAATGCTGCGATACCCAGAGGGATGATCAGCCAGATTCTGGCTGCTGCAGGCAGGGAGGATGAGAACAGCAGATCCATCGCACCTGCGGAGAAGCTGAAGCCTGCACGGAAGCCGAGGGCAACAGTGATCATGGTGAAGATGCCATACAGTGCTGCGTAGATCACATACAGTCCGGGAGCTAAGAACATGAATGCAAACTCAAAGGGCTCGGTAACGCCGCAGATGAAGGAACAGATTGCTGCGGAAGCTACCAGACCGATCGCTGCCTTTTTCTTGGCGGGCTTTGCACATTTTACCATTGCCAGAGCCGCACCGGGGACACCGAACATCATACAAGGGAAGAAGCCGGACATATACATTCCAAGGCTCCAGAATACATCAGCGCTTGTCTCACCTTTCCAGAAGTGCTGCAGATCTCCCAGTCCGATGGTATCGAACCAGAATACGTTGTTCAGTGCGTGATGTAATCCGGTAGGGATCAGCAGACGATTCAGGAAAGCATAAATACCTGCGCCGACTACATCCAGACCTACAATGGCTTCACCGAGAGCTACCAGACCGCCGAACAGTAAAGGCCATACGAACAGCAGTACAACAGATACCAGAATAGATACCACACCTGCTACGATAGCTACGCAGCGCTTACCACTGAAGAAGGACAGCCAGTCGGGAAGCTTGGTATCCTTGAACTTGTTGTAGCACATGGAACCGATAATACCGGCAATAATACCGATAAAAGGATTCGCAATCTTATCGAATGCCAGTGTCTTGGTAGCATTCTCAGCGATAGAGGGCATAATGGTCGTAACAAATCCGGTAGACAGAAGTGTTGTGAGCATCAGCCAGGAAGCCAGAGCTGCGATGGCTCCGGTACCGTCATTTTTCTCTGACATACCGACACCTACACCGATTGCAAACAGGATCGCCATGTTGTCGATCAGAGCACCACCAGCTTTTACGAGGAACAGACCGATCAGATTTCTTACACCCTCGATCGCACCACCCTGCATTGTTGCCGGGCACAACCAGTAACCAATACCCATGAGGATACCGCAGATCGGCAGAACCGCTACGGGAAGCATTAACGCTTTACCCAGTTTTTGAAGAAACTTCATACATTTCTCCTCCTTTACATTATACTAAACCGGAACAGTTCCGGTCAGTTTCATTAGTTGATACGGACGTACCGCTCTTAAGAGATCTGGAGCACGTCCTCGCCGGGAGATACCTCTCCCTCTTTCAGAATACTGATCTTGTTATATTCATCAGTATTGCAGACCAGTACCGGAGTGATGATATGCAGTCCGGCTTCCTGAATCTTCTCCAGATCCGCATCCAGCAGAAGATCGCCCTTTTTGACATGGTCTCCGGCAGCAACATGTGCCGTGAAGGGGGCTCCCTTGAGTGTCACGGTGTCCAGTCCGATGTGGATCAGAAGCTCCGCTCCCTGATCCGTTGTCATGGTGATCGCATGGAGCGTATCAAATACCACGGTCACCTCTCCGTCTGCGGGAGCATATATTTTCCCCTCAGAGGGGATCACTGCAAATCCGTCTCCAAGTATCTTCTCGGAAAATGTAGGATCCGGCACCTCCGTAAGAGCAACTGCCTTCCCCTTACAGGGAGATCCGATACAATTTCCTTTTCGCTTACCTTTCAAAAAATCTAACATGTGAACTCCTTTCCGTCGATATATACCGCTACAATGTTCAGTTCCTGATCCAGGAGTACGAAATCTGCCCTCTTACCAACGGATATACTGCCCACTTCATTGAAAATGCCGATCTCCTTCGCCGGATTCTCCGTGGCACACATCACTGCCGTCTCTAACGGGAGACCGACTGTTTTTACTACAAACCGCATACAATCCATCAGATTCGTCGCCGATCCGGCGATCGTGCCGTCATGCAGGGTAGCCAGATTACCTCTGACGGTAACCGGCTGTCCTCCCAGAGTATATTCACCATCCTCCAGTCCCGTTGCACGCATACTATCACTGATCAGGATCATGCGGTCAGCGCCAAACATCGCAAACGTTGCACGGATCACTGACGGATGAATGTGTACACCATCACAGATCAGCTCCGGATGACATTTCTCTGAATCTCTCACTGCTCCGATCACGCCGGGCTCCCTGTGGTTCAGCGGCGGCATTGCATTATACAAATGTGTCGCATGCGATGCTCCACGTTCAATGGCTTCCCTTGCTGTATCATAGTCGGAAGCTGTATGCGCCAGTGAAATGACCACTTCTCCTTTGGCTCTGTCGATAAATTCCATCGCTCCCGGCTCCTCCGGTGCGATATCTACCAGCTTGATCAGCCCGTTCGCCGCTTTCTGCAGCCTGCTGAAATATTCGTAATCGCAGTGCATGATATTTTCTGCAGCCTGAGCACCCTTTTTCGCCGGACTGATAAAGGGTCCTTCCATATTGATGCCCACCAGGTGGGATCCACCGGAATACTCATAGCTGCCGGCATTTTTCATGACCTCCAGCAGTTCATCCTTAGGGATCGTCATGGTAGCCGGGCAGACACTTGTCACACCGACAGATGCTTCATATGATGTGATGACATCCAGTGCTTCCTTCGTACCGTCACACATATCTGCGCCCTTACAACCATGGAAATGAATATCCACCAGTCCCGGTATCAGATACATGCCTTCCGCATCCACAACAGCTTCCTCACCTGCCGGATCCCCGGTACAGCTTACGAACCTGCCGTTCTCCACGGCTGCATCCCCTCTGACAAACCGATGCTCCTCTGTATATATATTTGCATTTCTGATTCTCATGACCTATCAGCTTCCCCTTTCTTATTCAGAAAGCTTACTAAGCGCTGCTTCGTCTGCCACCAGTGTCACATCATTATGAAGCTGTAATACCGATGCCGGCACCTGCGGTGTAATGGGGCCGAAGAAAGCTTTCTGTACGATCTCCGCCTTGTCTTCGCCGCTGGCTACGATCAATATTTTCTTCGCCTGCATAATGGTCTTGATTCCCATGGTATATGCCTGCTTCGGAACATCCTCCGCCGATGCGAAGAATCTCTTGTTGGCTTCGATCGTAGACTCTGTCAGGTTCACACAATGTACCTGCTTGTCAAAACTCTCTCCCGGTTCGTTGAAGCCGATGTGCCCGTTATGTCCAATTCCCAAAAGCTGCAGGTCCACGCCGCCCAGTGACTGGATCAGTTCCGTATATCTACGGCATTCTTTCTCCGAATCCGGTTCCATTCCGTTTGGCAGATGTGTATTTTCCACCGGGATATTCACATGGTCAAACAGATTCTGGTGCATAAAATAATAATAACTCTGATCGTTTTCCCGGCTCAGGCCTTTATATTCATCCAGGTTCACCGTCATAACCTCAGAAAAGTCCAGATCTCCCTTGCGGAACCATTCCACCAGCTGTTTATACAGGCCGATGGGAGTGGATCCCGTAGCCAGTCCGAGAACACAGTTCGGTTTCATAATAACCTGTGCCGATACAATATTTGCAGCCTTTCTGCTCATATCTGCATAATCTTTCGCTTTGTATATTCTCATGAATCTCTCACTCCATTTCACATATTTTACTACGGACATTCAGTACCATGGACGGTGCCACACTGAGTTCATCAATTCCCATCTGCACAAATCGTGTGGTCAGTGTCGTATCCGCTCCCAGTTCTCCACAGATGCCGACCCATTTTCCATGCTTATGTGCTCCGTCAACAGTCATCTGTATCATACGCAGGACTGCCTCGTGATGTGGATTATAGAATCTGTCCAGTCTGTTGTTCTGCCTGTCGATAGCCAGAGTATACTGTGTCAGATCATTCGTGCCGATACTGAAGAAATCAACATGCTCCGCCAGCTCCTCACTCATCATGACAGCTGCAGGAGTCTCGATCATAATTCCCTGTTCCGGAATTGCGTAAGGAAGCTTTTCTTCCTCCAGCTCCTTAGCCACCTCAGCCACGATTTTCTGAATATCCAGCACTTCCTCCACGGAAATGATCATCGGATACATAATAGCCAATGTTCCGTATTTTGCCGCCCTGAGAAGTGCTCTCAGCTGTGTCTTGAAGATCTCCGGCTGCTCCAGACAGATCCGGATCGCACGGTATCCCATGGCAGGATTATCTTCCTTGCCCAGTCCGAGGTAATCTACATTTTTGTCCGCACCGATATCAAGGGTACGGATGATGACCTTTTTCCCTGCCATCATCTGCAGCACCTGACGGTAAGCATTGAACTGTTCTGTCTCATCCGGAAGAGAGTCCCTTCCGAGATATAAGAATTCACTGCGGAACAGGCCGATACCCTCCGCATCATTCTCCAGTACATATGCCACATCCGATACGCTGCCGATATTTGCATATACATTGACCTTGCGTCCGCTCTTTGTCACGGATTCACGTCCCTTGTATTCTGCCAGCAGGCTTCTTAGTCTCTGTTCCGTCTGCTGTGCCGCTTCTGCCTGCCGGATCTGCTCTTCCTCCGGATCCAGGTAAAATACTGCTTCCCTGCCGTCCACAATAGCGCGGGTTCCGTTATGGATTTTCTCCAGTTCCAATGGTACCCCTATCAGTGCCGGAATATTCATCATACGTGCAAGGATCGCAGTATGGGAATTCGTTGAGCCATGTACTGTGACAAAGGCCAGGATCTTACTCTTATCCATCTGTACCGTCTCACTGGGTGTCAGATCATCTGCCACAATGATCGACGGCTCCATAGTACTCCAGTCAATCTGCTCCTCCCCGGACAGATTGCGGACGAGCCGGTTGGAGATATCCCTGACATCCGCAGAGCGGGCCTGCATATATTCATCATCCATGTTGGCGAACATCTCTGCAAAATTATCACCGGTCACTGCCACCGCATACTCTGCATTCACTTCTTCGTTCTGAATCATGCTGTGAATGGCATCCTGATAATCGTCATCCTCGAGCATCATCTGATGCACCTCGAAAATGGCTGCATTGACTTCTCCGACCTCCTGCAGAGCCTTCTCGTATAACTGCCCCAGCTGCGTCATCGTACGTTCCTTAGCCGCATCCAGTCGTTTCAGTTCTTCCTCTGTGTTGTCGATATGGATCCTCTTAACGAGACTGTCCTTTTTCTTCAAAACACTGACAGGTCCGATCGCTGTTCCCTTATATACGGATTTTCCAATATATTTTTCCATTTTCTACCTTCCAAACTCTGTCGTGCAGGTCTTCTCCTAGAGGTTCTCACGGAAAAACTTCTGAAGCTCTGCTGCGGCAGTATCTTCATCCGCTCCTTCTATCGTGACTTCCACGTTGTCTCCGTGCTTCACGCCCATTCCCATGATCGCCATCAGCTTGCTTGCTGCAGCTGATTTCCCCTTACAGGAAAGTGTCACTGTACTCTGATACTTTTTCGCTTCCTTGGCGAGCATTCCCGCAGGACGCGCATGCAGACCGATCTCATCCTTAATGATATAGCTGAACTGTTTCATCGGCAACATTCCTCCTTATTTTATATTTCTTGCTTTAAATATGTAGCATATTGTACATACTTTTCGTTCATCTAGCTGATTACATATACATATTACCCATCTTTTTATTGTTTGTCTACATCACTTTTGATATATTGTATATTTTTGAACATTATCGTAAAATTTTGTAAACTTTTTAATAAAAAATTTATAGAAAAAGGATGCCTGATTATCTGGCACCCTTTCTTGGATCATTCTTTTGGTTTTGTTATTTGCTGTAGTCAGCATCCGGCTACTGTTCCTCCAACTCCTCATAAAACCGGTAATTATTCTTGCCGTTCTGTTTGACATAATACAATGCTTTGTCCGCTTTTATATAATATTCTTCAAAGTTGTCTCCCTGTCTGCACATGCACAGACCGCAGGACAGGGATGCCGCTGAAGTCTCCGCCGCAGCATCTTTTGCCGCACGAAAGCTGTCAAACAGCTTTCTCACCCGCATGTTTATCTCTGCTTCCGATACCTCCGGCAGATAGAACAGGAATTCATCTCCTCCCAACCGGCAGACTACTGCGTTCTTCATGCACTCTGTAAGCGTCGCTCCCACCAGTCTGAGGGCATGATCCCCCGCCTTATGTCCATAGACATCATTGATCTTCTTCAGATTATCCATATCCACAAATCCCAGACAGCCACCCTGCTTCTGCATTTTCTCAAGGATCAGTGCCTCACCCTTATGACGCATAGGAAGACCTGTCAGATAATCCAGACTTTCCCTTGCCTCTCTCTGCCTGGCCAGCTCCAGCTCGCGGATGCGGTCCATCGTCTGGATCAGAGTAACGACCAGCAGGACCACCAGTCCGGTTGCGATAAAGATTCCGGACAGAGACACAACACGATACACTGCTGTCACCTCCAGCATGACTGCGATCATGGCAGCCACCAGCCCGATCAGCGGCAGCTTGTAATGCTTCGCTGTTCCCTGAATAAGATCCCTGCAAATGGTGATAAGTACCGTCAGGAAGGTTCCTGCGATCACCATGTGGGACAAAAACATTGTCGAGATAAAATCTGCGATATTCAGTACCTGTAAGGCCGTGCATAGTACCAAATTCACACAAGTGATACACTCTGCCACATGATAGACCTTCCGGTATCTTCCCTGCTGCACACTGTCAATATAGAACAGGATCGGAATCGGGCAGATCATCACAACGAAGAAGCACATATTCGACAGAATAGAAGCATTGGAAACAAACAGCTGGCGCAGCTTCGATTCTCCCAGCATCCACACTGCTCCCAGGATCATGCACCATCCCAGGTACTCCAGATCAAATCTCGTCTTGTATACAATATCGAGCACCAGACTGATGATCAGCACGACCAGTCCGGCAAACAACATCGTACAGGCGATCAAAGTTACCATAAAATAGCAGTGGAACATATATGCCCAGATATCTAATTTATCCCCACAATATACTGTATTGACGACACCGGAATACTTGTGGGTAAAGGACTGCAGTTCGATCCGCACTTCCTTTCCCGCATCCTCGCCTGATGTCTCGCAGAACACATACCGGCTGGCAGAATTTTTCCCAAAGGGCCTGGTATTCTCCGTATCATACACCGTCCTCAGTTCCCCTCCGATGTAAATACGCACATTCTCCAGGGAGGACCTGATGGCGATCGTATTATCCTTATAATCCTGTGGAAGCACTGACCGTATGACCAGAAGCTCTCCTGCAGGCACATCACATCTGCCCGGGACCTGGATCTCCTGTTCTGTTCCGTCTGCCAGCACCCGGTAAAAGGTTCCCGTAAAAGTAATGCTTTCCTCCGTGACCGGTTCCCTCTCACTGGGGTAAATGCGCTGCCCTAAAAAAAGGCTGCAAGCAGCACAAGGATCACCACATAAAATAAAATTCTTTTATACTTTCGGATCGTATATTTCTCTTCTGTCAACTTTTTCTACCTCATTAAATGATACCGGGGCAGCTCCCGCTTTTATTCCCTTATCGGAGTTCTGTCCATGATCTTTTACCCACTTATCAACAAGTTTATCACACGTAGCTGAAAAAAGTAATTATCTATTTTACCTCGTAAAATGTTTATGGAAAATTCATTCGACAAATCATGCTTTCCGAACTAAAATAGGAATGCGATATGATAATTTCATGATCCTATGAAAGGAGACAACATGATATGAAGAATAAAAAATATTCCATCCTTTATAGCAGCTTAACAGGTAATACCAAGGTGCTGGCTGATGCGATCCACGAGGCATTACCTCAGGATGAATGTGAGTATTTCGGTGTGTCCGACACAGTGATCCCTTCTTCCGAACTGCTCTATATCGGATTTTGGACAGACAAGGGAAATGCAGATACCAAGACATTACAGCTATTATCGCAGTTAAAGAATAAACAGATTTTTCTGTTTGGAACTGCAGGCTTTGGTGGCAGTGATATCTATTTCCGGAAAATCCTGAATCAGGTTAAGCAGTTCGTTGACGCAAGCAATGTTATCGTCGGAGAGTATATGTGTCAGGGCAGAATGCCGCAGTCTGTCCGGGAACGCTACTTGAAAATGAAGGAAGCTCCTGATCATCCGGCAAATCTTGATGTATTGATCCAGAATTTTGACTGTGCATTGTCTCACCCTGATGTAGATGACCTGGAGAGACTCAGACAAGCCGTTAGGAACTCATCCTTCTGATAAGACCATAAAATAAGGCAGCCCCACATAGCTGAGTCTGCCTTACTCTCTTTATTTAACATTGATGCCACTGGCATATTGCTGTAGAAACTGTTCCTTCCCGCAGGGTCTGCCAAAATAATATCCCTGCAGATAATCCACCTTCATTTCTTTCATTTTCAGAAGCCATTCTCTTTCCTCGATGCCTTCTGCACATATTCTGACATTAATACTATGTACCATGGGGATGATATTTTTATATAATTCATAATCCCTGTCACTGTTCATCGCTTTGGCAGTAAAATCCCTGTCCATTTTCACGTAACTCGGATTCATATCACGGATACAATGAAGGTTAGAATATCCTGTTCCAAAATCATCGATCACAAAGGAGATCCCGTTCTTTTCCAAGCTTTTACGGAATTTGCAGAACGAAGGTGTCATATCCATAAATCCGCTTTCTGTCATTTCAACGCATAAACATTCCGGCTTTAAAGCATACTTTTGAATCACATCCAAAATATCCCGCTCCACATTGCCCTGCAGGATCTGAACATAAGAAACATTGACATTTATCCTGAAATCCGGAATATATTTCTGCATTTCACAGCACATTGCTGCAGCTTCGTTCAAAATATATCTTCCGGCGGGAATGATCAATCCGGTCTCTTCCAATAGTGGGATAAACTCCATCGGTGAAACAAACTCCCGTCCTTCTTCCGTTATCATGGAAAAACGCATCAGTGCCTCTGCTCCAATGATCTGTTCCGTCTGGCAATCCACGATCGGCTGATAATTGACTTCAAATCCTTCATAATTGTTTACAATAGCATTACGAAGTGCTGCTACAATTCTTCCTTTTTGCAAAAAGACCTCATAGTCATCCTGATCAAAAACATAGAATCCGTTTTTACCCATGCCCTTTGCCTGTTTCAAGGCAAATTCAAATTTTTTGCGGCATTCTTCGGTTCCCTCACAAAATGTTGCTGCATCTACAACACCGATAGAAATGGAAAATATAGCTTCATAATTTTCGGTTACTATGAAATTATGAAGTTTATCTGTGATCTTTTCTTTCAGTGCCACAGCGTCTTCTGCGGAGGAAGCTTCCAGATCCACGATCACATACTGATCCGCTACCAGATGGTAAATTCTCTGCTTGTCCGAAAGGCATTCCTTCATACAAGTGGCTACGCTTTTCAGGATATAATTACCATAATCAGCTCCCCTGGAGCTATTGATCGCTCCAAAATCATCAATTCCTACATGCATCAAAAAGCCCTTGGAAATGGGTTCCTTTTGCGAACACAGGTAAGCAAGGAATTCCGGCCCGCCAAGCAGTCCTGTAACATTATCGGCTCTTCTCTTGTTGCCGGTCTCATTCAGACACCCGATCAGATACACTGCCTTTCCCTGCTGATCATTGATCACGATACCACGGCAGTTGATCCAGACCGGCCTACCTTCTTTATCGAGCCACCTGTAATGAAGATTATGTACCTTTTCTCTTCCTTCGCATATATCCGCGAGATGCTTTGTAAGCATCTCACGGTCTTCCTCATACACTACCTTCATAACTTCATTTGCAGCATCTGTCAGAACATT
>ULRN01018474.1_pt1 | contig 19959 bp, 20 predicted proteins | sample 1955461 | NCBI WGS metagenome assembly ULRN01 (sample SAMEA4835683, study PRJEB28245) | human gut metagenome | biome: gut microbiome; material: fecal sample | place: Denmark | collected 2008 | reverse complement strand
TATTAGCATTTTTTACAAAAAAGAACGTTTGAATTTTACATGCTGCTGTTCATGCGGTACGCAGACAGTAACGGATTTTCTGCAGTTCTTATTGCCCCTATCCTTCCAGTTTTCTCCCTCCGGACAATACTCTCCACACCCCCGGCAGGAAGCGGACGAGGAATTTTGCGAGAATGTAAGAGGCAATAACTGCGATCGCCGGAAGCAGGAAATAGACGACCAGGGAGATTCCGGCGGCTGTTGTCGTGCCTGCAAGACTTCTCGTCACGACGGCTGTTCCTTTGTTTACGAATCGTACGACGATGAAGTGAATCGCATAGAGGAACATACTCTGGCGCATCCATGGACGGATCTTCGGAAGGCGCACTCCACAGGCAAACGCCCAGCACGTCATCGGCACAGCCATACGGTAAAAGCAGGTCCAGAGGACGGCCGCTTCAGGTGCCATCATCCTCCTGTAACAGAATACAGAGATCACGACTCCCGCCAGGCCTTCTGCAAAACAGCGCCTTCTCACATGAGCCGGGATGACACCGGCTGTATTTCCATCTTTGTCCTCTGGGGCAGCTTTCTTTTCTTTCGTTCCATGATCTGCATTCCATCCGGCTGCCTCTTCCTCCATGCTTCTCTCCACCAGCCCTCGGCGATGAACCGCAAAGTATGCGGCAACCGAATAGTAAAGCAGGGCGTCCGTATTCGGATGGCGCATATCCAGGTGGAGATGCACTGCAAACACAAGTCCCACGATCCAGAAAAGACCGACCGCCCGATTCTTAACAAGTGCGTAGATCATCGGTGACACGATGATCAGGAAGATCAGCTGATAAAGATACCAGAAGATTGGCGCATACGCATACTGTGAGACCGCCCGCCAGATCTCCTGCACGGAAAATGGAATGATGTCACGTCCGACCACGGATCGTATGGCGAGAAACCGGGATGCTGCCATATAACCCAGATAGTAGATGAGATTCCAGACTACATAAGGGATCAGGACGCTGAATACCCGGCTCTTCCATTTTCCGACTATCTTGTCCCAGGAAAAATTCCGGAAAAACAGGTAGGAGGACAGCAGGAAAAAGCCCGGAACGGCGATCTGTCCCAGTCCCACCGACACGAAATTTTCGATCCGGTCCGCAAGACTCCATATCCCATCCTGCTCCCCACCGGAAAACAGATCCACATTATAAGAGTGGACCCAGATCACAAATATGCTGAATAGAAACATCAGCCATGATATCTGATCATGAAACCGTCTTTCTCCGCTGCCTGTCACCATACGCACTCCCCGCAGTTTTCTTTTATCTTATCATATAAAATAGGACATTTCCAGACAGACTATCAAAGAATCCAAAATCAAGGCGAACGTCCGTGAGGCTTGGCGTGTGATTCTGTCCGGTTCCTGCACATAACTATCTTTTGTGTCCGGAATCCTTGTTTGACAGATCTCTCATTTCGCATTAATATTTGTGATATCAGGGGCAAAAGGTCCGAAGCCCGACACGAGCCTGCCTGCAGGAGGATTTTTAACCCTGATCCCCGCTCAAACATGTATAAGCAGCCGTTTTTCAAAGAGAAACGGACAAATTGCGAATATTTTCAGAATACGATCCTTTTGAAAGAAGGTCCTTATATGTACATTTTTCTCCAGTCCATCCTGCGCATGACCGCATGGCCGATGACACCCCCGGTGCCTTATTCTGCCTTCCATATTCTGCTGACCCTCTTTGGGGCAGGATTTGCGGTCTCTTTTGCACGGGTTTTCGGCAAAAAAATACGGTCCATGGCATCGCCTGAACCGTATTTCCGCCATATTCTCTTTTCCTGCGGAGTATTTCTCGCACTCATGGAACTCTATAAGCAGGCATTTTTATATGTCATCGAGTTTCAAGGGCATTTCGACTGGTGGTATTTTCCGTTCCAGCTCTGCAGTGTCCCCATGTACATCTGTCTGGCTGCACCGCTCCTGCACTCGGAAACGGCACTTCGCCGCGCCGCAACCTTTCTTCAGGATTTCGGTCTTCTTGGCGGGATCATGGCCCTGGCTGTACCGCCAGGACTCATGCATCCGTACTGGACGATGACACTGCATGGGTTTATCTGGCATTTTATTCTGCTCTTCCTTGGACTTTTATCCTGTAGGACAGACATCGCAGGACATGATCAACAAGATTATATGAAGATTCTCCCATTCTTTTTCCTCTGCTGCCTGATCGCCTGCGTGATCAACATCGCAGCAGGTCCCACCGCTGATGCCGACATGTTCTACATATCCCCATTCCACCCATCCTCGCAGCCGGTTTTCCACCAGATTGCCTGTGCGCTTGGTATCTTCTGGGGAAATCTGCTGTATGTTCTTTCAATGATAGTGGGCGGATTTCTAATGCATAGAATCTCGTCACGGCTTGTCTAAACGTTCCTCGCATAAATAAAAGACCGATCTGCCATTCTTTGGTTCTTTATGATCTTTGGATATTAGTAAAAAAGCAGGTATGGATATATCTGCTTTTTTACTGACCAGTTGCTTCTTATCTTTGGGATTTATAGTATAATAAAACCATCACAGTCGAACGAAGATGATTCATTTGAAATATGTCCCAACATAAGACTATTCATTCATCAGCTTTTCAAATTCTTTAACAGAACCCGCTTTCGCAGCTAACTTTACCAGACAATACAAGTGTTCCTTATCCGCCTCATCACGAATTTTCTTTTCAAGAGTCGCGGATACTCTTCCTTTTTCTTTTAGCAAACGTAAAATCATTTCAAGTGTTGCCTGATGTTCCCCTCGTTCTATTCCTTGTTCTATTCCATCTTCTACTCCAACCAAATAAATGCTCATCCTGACATCCTCCCACTCTTCCGATTTCTCCCTGCCAGTTTTCATTGGGTATTTAGTAAAGAGTCATCAGATGCTGTTTCCAGCTAAGAAATTTAGAATTTTAGATATATAGAAACTTTGCCAGAGATAATAAAGATATCACTCTTTATATCTGACTCTAAGATAACAGATCCCTCTCAGGAAAACAATGAACGAAACGATAAAATAATATTAAAATCCTGTAAACTATTGTCACTAAAAAAAGATCCCCAACAGCCTCATCAGCCATCAGGGATCTCCTCATATATTTTTATTCTACATGAAACGCATCCATTCCCGGATATACCCCATTCTCTCCGAGTTCTTCCTCGATTATGAGAAGCTGGTTATACTTCGCGACACGCTCGGATCTGGACGGGGCACCCGTCTTGATCTGGCAGGTGTTGAGGGCTACGGCGAGGTCTGCAATGGTTGTATCTGCGGTCTCACCGGAACGGTGGGAGGAGATTGCTGTGTAGCCGGCACGGTACGCCATCTTGATCGCCTCCAATGTCTCAGATACGGAACCGATCTGATTTAACTTGATCAGGATGGAGTTTGCGCAGCCGAGCTTGATCCCTTTGGAAAGTCTCTCTGTGTTTGTTACAAAAAGGTCATCACCGACTAGCTGTACCTTCGTTCCAAGCTCTGCGGTCAACTTTTTCCATCCTTCCCAGTCTTCCTCATCAAGGGCATCCTCGATGGAAATGATCGGATATTTCTCAACAAGCTTTTTCCAGTGCTCGATGAGCTGCTCGGAAGTATAGACAGTTCCTGCCTTGGGGAGCTTGTACTCGCCGGTTTTTCCTGTCTTCCACTCAGAGGACGCCGCGTCCATAGCGATCCTGAAGTCACGGCCCGGCTCATATCCGGCTTTCTTTACTGCCTCGAGGATCGTCTCGATCGCTTCCTCATCAGACTTCAATGCCGGAGCAAAGCCACCCTCATCTCCAACGGAGGTTGCAAGTCCGCGCTCTTTTAAGATCGCAGCCAGTGCATGGAACACCTCTGCGCACCACCTTAAGCACTCCTTGAAGGACGGAGCTCCGACCGGCATGATCATAAATTCCTGAACATCAAGACCGGAGGAAAGTGCATGGCAGCCGCCGTTGATAATGTTCATCATCGGAACCGGAAGACGGTTTCCACCTATGCCACCGAGGAACCTGTATAACGGAATATCCAAGGAGATGGCTGCGGCACGCGCGCAGGCGATGGATACCGCAAGGATCGCATTCGCTCCAAGCTTTGACTTGTCCTTTGTTCCGTCAGCCTTGATCATCGCGCGGTCAACTGCATAAATATCGGACGCGTCCAAACCTGTCAGGGTCTCATTGATAATTGTATTGATATTTTCAACAGCCTTTGTCACACCTTTTCCGCCATAACGTGCCTGATCTCCGTCTCTTAATTCCAGCGCCTCGAACTCGCCGGTAGATGCACCGCTCGGCGCGGTTCCTCTCCCGATGGTTCCGTCTGCCAGATATACTTCTGCCTCAACCGTGGGATTTCCACGGGAATCTAAGATCTCCCTTCCAATGACTTTCTCAATTTCCAGATAATTCATCATCATAAGCTCCTTTCGAGTATCAACGCCAATTACTCTCCCACCCGGATCAGGCAGGAAAAACGACGTGATCTATTGATCTGTCCACCTGCGAAATCAACCACCCGCACATGTTTAGGAAATGCCAGCCAGTATTTCAGTTAGTTTTTTCTAACCATCATGATTTTATCATAGCATCATTTTCAGTTCAAGAGGATCGTATGCCAAAACATTCAATTGAAAAAAGTTGTCGTTACCATAAATTTATCGGCAATTCCCGGAATAAAAAAGAGTGTATCTTTTTATGTAACAGAGAATTCCTCGAAATTTCCTGCTGCATAAAAAATGGACCATCCTGATATCCTTAGGATCGCCCATTTTTTCTATATTTATTCACATTTTTATTTCATCTGATATCAGCCCGTCACGTGCAGCAGATCAACCAGAAACAGCATCGCCAGTCCATAATAAACCACAATTGCGACAAGGTCGTTCACTGTCGTGATCAGCGGGCCGGACGCAACCGCCGGGTCTACATTGATCTTCTTGAAGAACATCGGGATCAGTGTGCCGACCATACTGGAGATCACCATCGCTGTCACAAGCGCGATTCCGACACAGCCGGAGACAAGCAGCGCATGGTGGATCGGATATCCCTTGATCACGCAGATATAGATTCCGAGGAAGAGCCACGCCATAACTCCAAGAAACAGTCCGTTCACGAAGCCGATCTTCATCTCTTTCACAACAAGCATAAGCTTCTGCTTTGCAGTCAGTTCCTCGTCCATAAGCACACGGATCGTAACAGCCAGAGACTGTGTTCCGACGTTTCCTGCCATGTCGAGGATCAGGGACTGGAAACACATGACGATCGGGATCACGGCAACGACAGACTCAAAAGCGCCCACAACGGAAGATACTACCATGCCCAGGAATAACAGAATGACAAGCCACGGAAGTCTCTTTTTCACGCTCTCCGTCAGCTTCTCGTTCAGATCCTCCTCCGCAGTCAAACCGGCTAATTTCGCGTAATCTTCGCCCATCTCATCATCCACGGCCTCAACGATATCCTGGGATGTGATGATACCGGCGATCGTTCCGTCTTCCTGCAGTACCGGGATGGAATCCTCGGCGTAATCCTTGATCTGCTCGATACAGTCCGCAACCTTTTCATGATCCTTGACATACGGATACGAGTGGCTGATCAGGTCCTCAAGGTCCGTATACTCCCTTGCGATGATCAGGTCCTTCAGATCGATCGCACCGTAAAATTTATCCTCGTCATCGATCACATAGATCGTGGAGATATTGTCGTTTTCCCCTGCCTGCTCGATCAGTTCCCGCATCGCCTGACGGATCGTCAGGTTATTGTGGATCATAATAAAGTTGGTAGTCATGCGGCTACCGATCTCATCCTCATCGTATGAGAACAGGAGTCTTACATCCTCGCTTGCTTCCTTATCCAGCATGCCGACGATCTTATGCTTCGTCGTCGCATCCATCTCTTCCAGGACATCCACCGCATCGTCGGAGTCCATCTCGGAGACGATCTTTGCGGCGCTCTCGATCGGAAGCTCCTTCAGGTACGGCTCCGCGTCATCTAAGTACGCGAAGATCTCCGCGACCCGCTCCACACCGATCAGCGGATAGAGTTCCCGCCTTTCATCCGGTGTCAGCTTCGTGAGGGCATCCGCAATATCGTTATCATGATAATCGGATAACCGGTCGATCAGCTCCTCCTTCGGAAGTCCGCTGCGGATGATCTCGACCAGTTCTTCCACATAATGTTGTTCTTTTAAAACTTCTGTTTCCATTTCTGCCTCCTTTTCCGTTGTAACTGTCCTTTATCCGTCCAGTTACTTTTTATCATCAGGACTGTGCGTATCTTCGCGCCTCCTGATCGAATTGCCTAAATTTCGGCAACAAAAAGAACACCGCCCAGGATAATTCCTGGCGGGGTCCAACCATACATCGCTGTGATGGACAGGCCGTTCCCTTGCGGTGTTCTCGAGACATCTCAATATGGAATCCAGCTACCGGAGATTTTCTGTCACTGCACCGATAGCCGCATCCTGCGTCTCTCTGTATGCCACACCGCATTTCGTACTTCGCCCTGTACTATCGCAACTATCCATGCAATTCACCTCCGTTAGATTTCTGATTTTTATCATTTTCCGCGAAAAAAGAAACTGCTGCGTGCAGATATCTTTTTCCGCCCACAGCAGTATACCATTTTTTTATAGGAATTGTAAAGTAAAAATCTGGCAAAAAATATGTCCGGCTCTGCTTACTTTAACACCGACATATCGCATCCGTTGATTTTAAACACGCTCGCGACCATGGCTGTTACCCCGGTCGGGATTGCTTCCTCTGCAAACAGCGTGGACGGATTATGCAGCGCCCATTTTGACTCCGGTCTATCATCGTATGTTCCAAGGCGGAACAGCGCTCCCGGCACTTTTTCCAGATAAAACGCAAAGTCCTCTGCTCCCATCGATGCATGCGGAACCTGAAGCAGATGTTCTGCTCCCAGTGTCTCTGTCACAGCTGCGCTGATTTCATCCACGATATGATGATCACTGATCGTCGGACCTACGCCGAAATTGTACTCCACTTTTGCGTCTGCACCCATGGCTCTCGCTGTTCCTACCGCAAGCTGTTCCATATATACCGCAACTTTCTTTCTTGTCGTCGGATCCTGTGTACGTACAGTTCCTTCCATAAACGCTTCATTCGGAATGATATTGCTGACAGTGCCGGCTTCCAGATGTCCAACCGTGATAACGGCGGAATCCACCGGTGCGATTCGTCTCGATACGATCGTCTGAAGCTCGGTGATGATATAAGCAGCAACAACAACAGGATCGATTCCTTTATGCGGATGTGCCGCATGACCGCCTTTTCCTGTTACAGTAATCTTAAAGGTATCGGATGCTCCCAGCATTGCTCCATATCGGACACCGATACTTCCGGCCGGCATCTCCGGCCATGAATGGCAGGCAAGAATATATTTGGGTACCGGATTCTTCAGAGCACCATTTTTGATCATGGATCTGGATCCGCCGAGACCTTCTTCCGCCGGCTGGAATAAAAACTTGACTGTGCCGCACAAATCATCTTCGTAGCTCTTTAATATCTTCGCTGTTCCCAGAAGAACTGCCGTGTGAAGATCATGTCCGCAGGCATGGCACACACCCTCATTTTTTGAGGCGAATGGCAGTCCTGTCTTCTCTGTCAGTTTCAGCGCGTCGATATCCGCGCGCAAAGCCAGAACCGGACCATCTTTCTTTCCTCTCAGGATTCCGATAACTCCAGTATCCTCTCCATTCGGGTGATTCTCGATTCCCAGATCATCCAGATACGCTTTGATCAGTTTTGTTGTCTCAAACTCTTTAAAAGAAAGTTCCGGATTTTCATGAATCTTTCTTCTGATTCCGATGAACTCACTTTCATTTTCCCGAACTCTATCCCTTACACTCATATTTTTCTCCTTTACTGGTGAAGAACACATGAAACAAAATGTCCCGGACTTACCTCTTTGAATTCCAGATCACCCGCCATGCATTCCGCTTTCGCGTATGGACATCTTGCAGCGAAACGGCATCCCGGTTTCGGATCGATCGGGCTCGTAACCTCGCCGCGGATGATCTCCTGTTTTTTATTTCTGGCCTCAAGACTCGGCTCCGGAATTGCAGAGAGAAGTGCTTTTGTATAAGGATGCAACGGATTCTCGAACAACTCATCCGAAGAGCAGCGCTCCACGCACTGTCCCAAATACATAACTGCGATCTCATCACTGATATGTTTTACAACGCTCAGGTTATGGGTAATAAACATGTAAGTCAGACCACGCTCTTCCTGAAGATCCATCAGAAGGTTCAGTACCTGTGCCTGAATGGACACGTCCAATGCCGATACCGGCTCATCACACACTATAAACTCCGGATTCAGCGCAAGCGCTCTCGCGATTCCGATTCTCTGACGTCTTCCGCCGTCCAGCTCATGCGGATATGTATTGACAAACCGGTCTGCCAGTCCGACGATCTGCATCAGTTCATCGACTTTGTCCATGATCGCGTCATTTCCGGTGATGGTCCTGCAAACACGAATCGGCTATGCAATAATTTCACTGACTGTCATTCTCGGGTTCAAGGACGCATATGGATCCTGGAAAATGATCTGCATCTTCTGCCGCATCGCAGCCATCTGTTCCCTGGAATATTTTAAAATATTATCCCCATTATAAAGGACTTCTCCAGAGGTTGCTTCCAGAAGTCTCAGCACAACTCGGCCGAACGTTGATTTGCCGCAGCCAGACTCTCCTACAACTCCCAGTGTTTTTCCTTTCTGGATGATCAGGTTGACATCATCTACCGCATGAAGCTGCCCTCTGGGAGTATCAAAATACTTTTTCAAATGTCTCGTCTCGATCAATGGTGTACTCATATTCATATCCCCCCTTAAGCTTCTTTTTCATGGTCTTTCGCAAACAGATGGCATCGGATCAGATGACCAACTTCTTCCATGGATTCCGGAATACATTTTTCGCAGATCTCCATGCAGTGCGGACATCTTGTGTGAAACTTACATCCTGTCGGAAGATCTGTTGGATCCGGCATAAGTCCATCGATCGGATGCAGACGTCTCGTCTTTTTCTTCAGGTCTGGAATAGACTCAAACAGACCTACTGTATATGGATGATGTCTGCCTTCAGAGAAGATCTGCTCCACTGTTCCTGTCTCAATGATCTCACCTGCATACATAATTGCCACCCGATCACATGTCTGCGCCACAACTCCAAGGTCGTGGGTAATCAGAATCATCGCTGTATTCAGGTTCTTCTTTAATTCATTCATCAACGCCAAAACCTGCGCCTGGATCGTTACGTCCAGAGCAGTCGTCGGCTCATCTGCCAAAAGTAAGAGCGGTTCACAGGCGAGAGCGATCGCGATAACGATTCTCTGTTTCATCCCCCCCGAGAACTGGTGCGGGAAATCATGTTTTCTTTCCGGCGGAAGACCTACCATTTTAAGGATCTCATCGACTCTGACCTCCACATCGGCTTTGTTCTTATATTTTTTATGAAGATCCAGAACCTCAGCGATCTGATCTCCCACGGTCAGAACCGGGTTTAAGCTTGTCATAGGATCCTGGAAGATCATGGATACTGTATCGCCTCGTAGGAGACGCATATCTGCCTCTGTGGCCTTTGTCACATCAATTCCATTGAGGGTGATGGATCCCTTTGTAATTTTTCCTACTTTTTCTGGGAGAAGTCTCATGATGCTGAGAGCTGTTGTCGTTTTTCCTGCTCCGGTCTCTCCAACAAGTCCCAGCGTTTCTCCCTTATTGATCTTCAGATCAACTCCGTTTACTGCGAATACCTGAGCATCATCCGTAATGTATTCCACATACAGGTCTTTTATATCTAATAACTGTTCCTTCATCGAAACCTCCTAAGCATCTATCAGTTTTTCATTCTCGGGTCAAGAGCATCCCTCAGTCCATCGCCAATCAGATTTAGGGAAAGCACTGCCAACATAATGAAGATTCCCGGGATGATCATCAGATATGGGTAATACCGCATCTGATCCCTTGCCTCAGAAAGCATAGATCCCCATTCCGGAATCGGTGCCTCGATACCAAGACCGATAAAACTGAGTCCTGCAACACCGAGAATCGTGGTCGCCATGTTTAAGGTCGCCTGAACGACTAACGGTCCGATCGCGTTTGGCATAATATGACGCATAATGATCCGGAAGTCACTGGTAGCACAAGCTCTTGCAGCTTCCACAAACTCCTGACCGCGCAGGGAGATTACAGATGATCTTACGATGCGGGCGAACTGCGGAATTCTGCAAATACTCATCGCTAAAAGAACATTTACAAGTCCCGGTCCCAGAGCACCAACGATTGCAACCGCAAGGATCGTGCCAGGAAGTGCCAGGAATACATCCATGATACGCATCAGCACCATGTCAACTTTTCCGCCATAGTAACCGGAAAGCGCTCCAATCAGTCCGCCGACTGTCATAGCAATTCCAACGGTAAATAAACCAACTACCAGAGAGATTCTGGAACCCCAGACGATTCTGGCAAACACATCTCTGCCGTACTGATCGGTTCCAAACCAATGTGCTGAGCTCGGGAACTGAAGACGTTCCTTCATATGCTGTCCGATAACATCTGTGTCATAGTTCATGAAGATTCCCGCTCCTATTGCCATAAGGACCAGCATCAGGAATAAGGCCAGGCCAAACATCGCCAGTTTATTTTTTCTAAAGCGAAACCAGATAGATTTCAGCTGACTGCGCTTTTTTACTCTTGTCTTCGGACCTTTTGTATTTTTATCTGCCATGCTATCCACCCCGCTTATTTCTTTTTTCTTACAAACTGTGCCTTAATTCTCGGATCCACATATGTATAAAGAACGTCTACGATCAGGTTAACGATTCCTGCTGCGATTGCCGCAAACATAACGCTTCCGATCAGCATCGGCGTATCCTTTGATTTTACGGAATTAACCATTAGTGTGCCTAATCCAGAAATACCGAATACGTTCTCAATAATCAGCGCACCTCCCAGAAGGTTGCTGATACTGAGTCCGACTGTTGTGATGACCGGGAGCAATGCATTTTTGATTGCATGATGGAAAATGATACGCTTCGGCGGCGCTCCTTTTGCCTTTGCCGTTCTGATATAATCCTGTCTGATAACTTCCAGCATAGTAGATCTTGTCATACGAATGATCGTTGCCATCTGGGCTGCTGCTAGGGAAACGGACGGCATAATCATGTGTTTCCAGCTATCAGATCCTACAGCCGGCAGAAGTCTCAGCTTTACTGATAATAAAAGGATCAACAGAAGTCCAAGCCAGAATGCAGGTATGGATGTAAATAGCAGTGCCAATATCGTACTGGTGATATCCGCTATCGAGTATTGTTTTACTGCGGATATGATTCCGACCGGAATTCCAATCAGGACCGCAATAAACATCGCCATAAGAGCGATCTTAAAGGTTGACGGGAATCTTGCTGCAATCTCATCTACGACTGGTGTATTGGAACGATAGGAATTTCCGAGATCACCTGTCACCGCATCGCCAACATACCGTCCGTAACGGACGAAAAAGTTGTCATTCAGTCCCATCTCTTCACGCAGATTATCAATCTACTGCTGGCTGGCATAATCTCCTAAAATAACTCGGGCAGGATCACCAGGCGTTAAGTCCATGATTGAAAAGAGGATGAACGAAATTCCCAGAATAACCGGAATCATAAGTAATAAACGTTTTCCTATGTACTTTAACATGCTGCCTCCTTATATGCGGAACGCGGACGGTACGAAATGCACCCCCCGCGTTCTCTCCTCTTCAGGGAATCTCTACACAACTATTCCCAGCTATAACCATATGTATAATATCTTAACATCGGATCTGCACATACGCCCTTTAATCCCTTAACTGCCGCATATGTTCTCTCTCCTGTATACATCGGTACAAACAGGCTTTCGTCTCTTACAATCTCACAAACTTTTCTGTAGATGTCTTCTCTCTCAGTCTCATCGCTGGAAGTACGTCCTTTTTCAAGAAGCTCATCCAGTTCCGGAACATTGATGTTCATGAAGTTATTTCCGCCATTCATTTCACTGCTGTGCATATACGGATAGGAACCCGGATCTGCATCAACTACCTGTACCGGGTTTGCGTAGATCGTGATCTCATAATCTCCGCCTGTGTAGCAGATATCAAACCAGGAAGCACGTTCCATTGCCTCGATAGAAACATTGATGCCAATCTCTTTTAACTGAGCCTGTACGATCTCAGCCGGTTTTGTGTAGTTTGTAGCGCCGATGATTCTCATCGTAACATTCACACCATTCGGATATCCAGCCTCTGCAACCAGCTGTTTTGCCTTGTCAACATCTCTTGTAAGTCCTTCAAAATCCTTCGGAACCTGTGGGCATAACGGTGTGATTCCAACATCTGTCGGAGATGCGTAACCGTTTGTTGCTCCAAGTGCGATCTCTTCTTTATCAACTGCCAGTGCAACGGCTTCTCTCATCTTCTTATCTGTGAAAATGCCCTTTGCGTTATTGAATCCGATCAGGAATGTGCAGGCCTGCGGCGCTGTATAGTACTCAAGATCCGGATTATCTTCAATCGCTTTTCTGTCGGAATAATCCTGCTGCGGTTGCATAACATCCAGCTCTCCGCTCTCTAATGCCATTAACGCTGCGTTTCCATCCGGAATCACACGACGGATAACTGTCTTGATCGGCGCCTCGCCTCTCCAGTAATCCGGGAATGCATTGTAAACATATTTCTCACCTTTTACAATCTCACCAACAGTGTACGGACCGGAACCAACCGGATTTGTAGCGAAGCCTTCCGGATCAGCCTCATAGACTGCCTTCGGCACGATCGCGGTAACTGCCGGAACCAGACATCCGATGATCGGTGCGTAAGAATACTTTAACACAAGTTTAAATGTCTTATCATCAATCTTCTCTGCATGATCCATAGCACTTGTAAATTTGGAAGTGAAGGAGGATGCGATGGATGTATTCAGGGAGAATACCACATCATCCACTGTCATGACATCGCCGTTGTGGAACTTGATTCCATCTTTTAATGTCATGGTAAGCTCTGTACCGTTGTCATTGAAGGAATAGTCATCTTCAATAATATTCGCAACATACTCACTGTTCTCCTCGCGGAACAGGGTGTCATACAGACCGTACATTGCTTCCCACTGGTTCTGGTCAGATGATTTATATGGATCGAATGTTGTCTGGTCAGATAACGCACGGATCGTAACAGAATCTTTCTTTGTTCCGCTGCTTTCTGCCGCTGCAGTCTCAGAAGAACCGGAATTTCCGGATCCTCCGGAGCTGCTAGAACTTCCGCATCCTGTCATAAGCATCATTGCTGCCATCGCCGCACATATGACTTTAATCGTTCTCTTTTTCATGTACATAAGTTGTCCTCCTCTTTTGTCTTTCTATTATTTGTCATCGTAGCTGCATTCTTTCTTTATCTGGCTGATCAGGGCATCCTTATCATATTCGAAGAATTTTTCGATATCCACATCATCCCTCTTCAGGAACTTGTATCCTTCTTTCTCCACTTTTTCGGCACGGATCAGTTCATTTTCCGTCATTTTTTCTGCCGTGCGGATCAGATCTTCTGTCAGAACTTCAGGCTCTAACGCAATCACGCCATCCGCATCTCCGAGAATAATATCCCCCGGATGAACCACGGCACCGCCACACTGAATATTCGTCTGTACAACTCCGTTCGTTCCTTTGCACAGGGTCGTTACCGGTGAAAATCCTGTACAGAATACTGGAAATCCAAGTTTCGTAAGTCCGATATGATCCGTTGCCGGACCGTCGATCACAAGACCGCCTAGCTTCCGGTGTTTCATCATCAAAACCAGCTGATCTCCCGCGATTGCGAATACATCCTCTCTTCCGCGGTCCACCACGATCACAGACCCTTTCGGCGCTTTCATGATCGCATAATAAAGTGCGGAGCCATCCCGCTCTGTCGCACGGACCGTGTATGCCGGTCCCGCTATTTTCATATTCATATCTGCCGGTTTAATACGCGGATGCATAAAGCCGTGTTCAATATGATGTCCAAACTGTGCCGGTGCGATCTTTAACAGCCGTTCCTTTAATTCGTTCGTAAACTCCATGATCGTTCCTCCTAATAGTTGCATTCTTTCTTTTTCACGTCACCGATTGCCTTATTGACACCATATTCAAAGAACTTAACAACGTCAAAATCTTCACGCCGATTATAGATCATTCCCTTGCGAAGCTCTTCTCTCTTCTTTACTTCGCCTGCCTCTTTCACCTCTGCGTCTTCCAAGTAAGGCATAAAGTCTTCCGGAACCACAATCACGCCGTCCGCATCTCCAAGAATAATGTCACCCGTTCTGACTACTGCGCCACCACATTCAATATCTACTTCTACTTCGCCACTGGTTCCGGTCACGATGCTTGTAACAGGTGAATAACCGGTACAAAATACCGGGAAGGAACTGTTTTTCAGTGCGATTTTGTCTGTTGCCGGACCGTCGATCACAATGCCTGCCATTCCGCACCCTTTTGCCATCTCTGCTACGAACTCTCCCACGCATGCAAATGTGTGGTCAGCTGCCCTGTCGACAACAATAACGGAACCTTTCGGCGCTTTCTGAAGCGCATAGTACAGAGCTGAACTGTCTCTCTCTGTCAGATGAACCGTATACGCAGGACCGCATACCTTCATTTCATCCGTTACCGGTTTGATCTCCGCTTTCATAAATCCACCTGCGATGTGATGGCCGATCGCTGCCGGTGAAACTTTCATAAAACGAGCTCTTATTTCCTCCGTAAATTCCAAAATAATACTCCTTTCTCCCTATTAATCTTTTATGCAACTTGTGTTTCACGCATTATTCTGCTATAATAAATCTGTTTACCGTATATACAGAATACCAAGCCCCGTTTCAAGGTTGGATTTTTATATTCTGCTTATCTTATGGTAACTTTTCATTTATTTTACATATATTATATATTTGTCAGACAACTTTGAGAAACGAAAAAAACGACTTAAACGATGCGTTTTGTGCATAAGTATACGATTGGAAGGTGAGTTCTACAATGAATATTGACAATATCCGCTGCTTCATCAGTCTCGCCGAATGTCTGAACTTTACGCGAGCGGCAGAAAAGGAACATATCACCCAGACGGCTATGAGTCGAAAAATCAGTGCTCTTGAAAAAGAACTGGATGTTCTTCTTTTATACCGTGATACTCGCCAGGTAGAACTTACCATGGCTGGAAGTGAATTTTATGAAAAGGCAAAAGAACTGGTAAAATTATACGATCATACGGTAAAGAGAGTCCACGATGTCCAGAATGATTTCCGTACACTCCTGAAACTTGGTGTCGGCGTTTATGATCATGTACTTTTAAACCGTTTTTTGAATACTTATAAGCAGATGATGCCGTCCAACGTAAAACTCCACTGTATGCAGGCTCCCTATCCGGCACTTGCGAAGGATTTTGAGGACCGTCTCATCGATGTGATCATCAGTACAGACCAGTTTGAAGAAGAGTTTATTCGGATGGATGCAGAACATCTGGGATCTTTCACCATATACAGCGAAGGTTGGAATATCCTTCTGCATAAGGACAATCCGTTAGCGAAACTGGGGAAGGTTCCTTTAGATATGCTAGATACACAGACACTGATCACTATGGAACCGGGAAATTCAGAACATGTACGTCATTATTTCACCAACTGGTTCATGATTAAGGATTCTATTTTTGTAAACTCCTTTGATACGAAGTTGGTAATGGTAAATGCAAACCTCGGTGTCGCATTTGCGCCTCCCTTTGTCTTTCCAGTTGCAAACCGTTATCAGAATATCGTTCTCCGCACCACGACGCCACCCTATAAAGCCCGCAAATTCTGTGTCTATTACTGGAAGAATAATCCAAATTCTGCTGTACATGATTTCATCAAGAAGTACCGGGAATTCTGCAAAAAAGATGCGTTATAAAACAGCTGGAATTTCCTGTTGAAAAAAACGATGCATGGAACTTCATCCGTCCATGCATCGTTTTTTGATTTTATCTCATTAATACCACCGTTGTCAGAATGCACGCAAACCCGATAAGATCCGTCGGAGAAAAGCTGGAATGCAGCCAGACGACAGACAAGGTTGCTGCGGTCAATGGTTCCAGACAGGACAGGAGTGCCGCTTTTACGGGTCCTACCAGAGCGATCCCCTGAAGAAACAGCGTAAACGCACCGACAGTCCCAAGCAGGACGATCACCGCCATATAGAGGATCGCCCGTCCGTCCAGGCCTGCCGGGATCTTCCAGCTCTGGGCGAGCAGGGACAGGGCGAGCCCGCCGATGAACATTCCCATTCCGGACACAGGGATACTTCCGCGGTGTTTTACCGGTGCTCTGGAAAGCAGGGAATAGCTTGCCGCGCCGATTCCGGCCATGAGTCCCCAGAAGAGGCCCCTCGGTGTGAGTTCCATGTTTCCGGGCTTTCCGCCAGTGGCAAGAAGCCAGACACCAAACAGCGCCAGAAAAATGCAGAATACGGTCCGTTTATCCGGTGCTGTCCTTGTAGTCATGCAGACATAGACTGCGATAAATACGATGGACAGATTCTGGATCACCGTCGCCGTTCCGGAATTCGTCCATTTGATGGCGCTGAGGTACGCGTACTGGCAGAGCGCCAGACCCGCAATGGCAAACAGAATGATCTCTATAAGCCCTTTTTTGTCTTTTCCAAGTTCTTTCAGATTCAGGCTGTGCTTCGCAAACGCAAGAAACAGCAATATGATCCCCGCTGATGTCATTCTCACCGCCGTCACCCACGTCGTATCTACCGGGTACTGGGAAAACAGCGCCTCACTGCAGGTTCCCGAAAGTCCCCAGCTCGTCGCCCCCGCCGTGCAGCAGAGAATTCCAAGTTTTTCTCTCTTCTTGTCCTTTGTGTCTGTCATAACACCCTCCAGATAATCGATCTTCATGATATCGTCATTGCAGCCTGCCCGCCTGGACCTGCTGCCCTGGCATTTGAATTATATCGGGATTCCGAAGATGTGTACAGCAGAATTTCCATAAAAAGCCGAATTTGTCTTTCTTTACATCCGGGCCAGAACCGCCTCTTCCTCCGGAATACTCGGAATCCCGCCCGACTGTGTCGTGGAGATGCTTGCCGCCGTGCAGGCGAACTGACCGATAAATCCAAGTTCTTCCGTGCTGAGCTCTTCCGGCGCTTTTCCTGTCTTTAACAGTCTGGACACCGCGCTTCCTCCGAAGATATCCCCGGCTCCCGTCGTATCGATGGGCTTTACCTTGGGGCACTTCGCATAGGCAGCGCCATTCTGATTTGCCAGATACGCTCCCTTAGGTCCCATAGTGACCATGGCGAGGCGGATTCCAAACTCGTCGAGCAGTTTCTCTGCCGCCTCCTTCTCGTCCGTGATCCCCCAGAGGAATTCCACCTCCTCATCGCTGATCTTCACAACATCCGCATGGGCCAGCCCCCATAAGATCTGCTCCTTTGCCGCCTCCGTTGTCTCCCAGAGCGGAAGTCTTAAATTCGGGTCAAAGGTGATGAGCTTTCCATGCTCTTTCGCATACTCCACACACTTTTTCGTCGCCGTGCGCACCGGATCATCGGTAAGACTCAGGGTTCCGAAATGAAAAACCAATGCCTCATCGATCATGGTAAGATTGATCTCCTCAAAGCTCAGTCTCGTATCCGCTCCCGGTTTTCTCGCGAAGCTGAAGGAACGGTCACCTTCCGGCGAAAAAGTCACAAATGCCAGTGTCGTAAACACAGACGGATCTGTCAATACCCCCTTCGTCTCAATTCCGGCTTTCTCAAACGTCTTTACCAACAGTTTGCCAAAAGCGTCATCCCCGACTTTTCCGAGAAATGCCGTCTTCATTCCATATTTATTTAACGCTGCAAGGAAATTTCCCGGCGCTCCGCCCGGATTCGCCTTCATAGTCGGATATCCGTCTGCATCCGTCTCCTTTGCAGCAAAATCGATCAGAAGCTCACCAAGAGCGATCACATCGTACATTCCAACACCTCCCTGCACTCATGTTCCAGTAATTCAATTTCGTCTTTTCCGTCCAGGATCTGGAATCGGATCCGGTTTACATGCTTTTCAAAGGGCTTTAGAATTTCCGTCGCCCCGGCGCGGCCATCAAACCCACAGTTTGTCGGCTCCAGTGCCATCGCGAAGTCCCCGGATGCCAGGCTCTTCCACTGGGTCAGGTACGGGATCGCCGATTTTTCAAAACGGATACAGAGCCCGATCTGAAGCTCGTCATTCACAAACGCCGCAAACGTCCTTCCAGCCTTATCCGCCGCCAGTACATGCTGGAACACCTGCTCCGGTGCATGGTCCCTCGGCTCATCCATCACATTCCACTTCGCCTCGCCTGCCTTCGCGTCCGCATCCCGCGGCTCGCAGGATACAGACGGCATAACGATCCGCATTCCAGGCACCAGGAACGGGTATCCAGCGTTGCAGTGATAGAGGAAACATAACGGCTGGTCCTCAAATCCCTGGTTCTCGATCTCGTCCGTGAACACGATCTCGTTCTTTCCATAAACCGTCTCCACGGTTCTTCTCAGCACCAGATTCTCACCGAAAATCCGCGCTTCCCGCATCTCCCCGGACACCAAAATCTTATACTCCCCGTTCTCCCAGAACGCGTCCATGGAGATCTTTTCCGCCGGGGTTGTTCTCATCCGTCCGTGAACCGGATGTTCCACGCCATCCACCACCCGGTTTCCGTGGACATTGCCAAGACCGCAGGTGAACATCGCACCGCCCATAATGGAGCGCACCGCCTCATCTCCCGCGGTATCATAGGGATTCCGCCCCTGAAGACCCGGTTTTGTGAGGAGACTTAAGTTGATCCCCTTATAGCGGATCCAGGCCGGGTCCAGACATTTATCGAGCATCAGCGGAAGCTCCAGCGGTCCATTATGGATCATCGCACAGCGAAGTCCCGCTGCCCGCCCGTCCTGAAATTCCATCTGACGGACTCCGGCGATCTGATCCATATGACCGCAGACCGCCATCAGCGTTTTCTGATCTGTCATCTATTTTGCCTCCGGATATTCGTTGCACAGCAGACGATACGGTGCTTCATCCTCCTCGATCTCCGGGAATCTTCCCATCTTCTCATAGAAACGGTTATCCACGTTATCGTCGTTGCACTGGCTGACCTCACCTAAGAGAACCGGACCGCTTCCCTCTTCCACCTCAAAATCATGGTACATATACGGGTAGATAGAAATACTCTCACCGGGAGTCAGGCGCACCTGAGTGCCCGCCGGAACGACCATTTCTCTTCCGTCAACATGGACATGAACATCATTTACCTTATCAAGGTCCTCATCCTTTGTGGAATTGTATACACGGATCAGTACATTTCCGCCGCCACGGTTGATGATATCCTCCATCTTGGACCAGTGGAAGTGCATTGGGGAATACTGTCCTTCTTTGATGTACAGGAGTTTTTCCGCATAGGATTTTGTATATTTGTCCTTCATTTTCAGGTTTCCATTCCGGATCGTAATCAGGGAGAACCCGACTTTATCAAAATCCCCGAGACCGTAGTCTGTGATATCCCAGCCTAACATATTGTCGCGGATCTCATCGTAATCATGTCCTTTTTCCTTCCACTCTTCCGGCGTGAAATTACAGAATGGCGGGATCGCAAAGCGGTATTCCCTGATCATCTGTTCCATCTCTTTTAAAGCCGCGTTGATCTCACTGCGTTTCATACAAACTTCCTCCTGTCCCTGATATGCAGGAACGCCGATCCTTTCGGTCCGGCGTTCCATTGCGTCACATGGTTCAGTAACTGTCCGCCGTGCGGAAGCTACCGTTATTTTAATTCATTTTCGTGTTGATTTCCAGCTTATTGCTTTATTAGTTCTTCTTCAGAACGGATACACCAGTATCGCTCACAGCGCCGCCGAGTTCTTCTCCCTCTAACGC
>ULRN01022779.1_pt1 | contig 20023 bp, 15 predicted proteins | sample 1955461 | NCBI WGS metagenome assembly ULRN01 (sample SAMEA4835683, study PRJEB28245) | human gut metagenome | biome: gut microbiome; material: fecal sample | place: Denmark | collected 2008 | reverse complement strand
CTTATAAATAATGTTAAACTATAGTGTTGCGGAATTAAGGGCGGTAATGAATTTTAGTGTGAAGGAATATAGCAATTAATCAAGAAACTGTCAAATGATTCCAAGAAACCGTAATGTAAAACTAACAGAAAAATGGTACCAGCAAAGTGCAGCTATCTGGTACCAAGTGTGCAGCATAGGAATACCGACAGTGCAGCATAGGTATACAGACTGTATATCATAGCTATTTTCAAAATAATATGTTATTCGGAAACAATATAAGGTCAAACAAAGACTGTCTACATGCAGAATATTGCCATTTAATTTTGCAGTTTCAAGCATTTGCGCTATCTTTGCAAAAGGAAATTGCCTGAAATGGAGATGACAATCAAGGATTTGTGTCCGTGCGTTGTCCACACTAAGGGGTTTCTCAGTACGCAAAGCGCTGAATTTCAGTATGGTGCAACATCTCGGGGTTGACTGGATTTGACAGCGGGTAGAGATGGTACGTAAGCATGCGGAGCGCAGTCTGCCGGCTCCTTAATCCCGACGGTCAACAATTTATCTGGCGAAACAAATTACGCTCTCGCTGCCTAATCGAAGTACAGTAGATTACTGGCTTTATTCCGTCACCAGGTGATGGAACGAGACATCGCTCAAAGGCTCTTTTTCCGAAGCTCTTTGGTAAAGCGGTGCGGCTAAATCGGGAATAGTCATGGTGTGCCCCGCCGCCGTGATGAAATTTTAGGGGATAAGGTTGCGGTTGGTGGTCCGGGTCTTGCCGCAACTCGAAAACCGAAGTCCGGAATAAGCATGTAGAAAGCGTATGGTTTCCCTGTTTGGACGAGGGTTCGAATCCCTCCAGCTCCACTCCATTAATCAAGAAACCGCTGATATCCAGCGGTTTCTTTTTTATTTTCATACAAGCGATACACACTATATTATATTTCACCTCCCCACAGCATTTTCAGGAAATCAATAACATATATACATTCTATATCTTCCATTCTGCGGTTCATCGGATCGAGAGAAACGACAATCCTGCGACCCTGAGCCGAAATGTTACAAAAAAAATGATTAAATATCGACCCTACAGCCACCGCGTTGAGTGAGAAATATCGCATCAATAGTAATGTTTTAATTTTATTTCATTACCTTTGCATCGTTTTATTAAACATTTTGCAATGGTTTTGCAACAAATAAAACCATTTTATAAGGCACATAAATAAGACAAACGCATAAAATAAAGATATACAAGCACATAAAATATGGATAACGTCAACGACTTTTTCGCCACGCTCAGCTCGTGCCTTTGGGGCTGGCCAATGATAGTGTTGCTACTTGGCACTCACGTTTTTCTAACCATCCGCCTGCGTTTTCCCCAACGCAAGCTGCTCACAGCCATACGGCTTTCCGTCCAGCGAGACAAGTCGCAGAAAGGTGACGTGTCGCAGTTCGGCGCACTTGCCACTTCCCTTGCTGCCACCATCGGCACAGGCAACATCATTGGTGTCGCAACGGCAGTGGCGTTAGGCGGTCCGGGAGCGGTGTTCTGGTGCTGGCTGACAGGTGTGTTCGGCATCTCCACTAAATACTCCGAGGCGTTGCTTGCCATAAAATACAGGGTGAAATCCGAAGGAGGGCGCATGCTGGGTGGTCCGATGTATACCCTGGAGCGCGGATTGGGATGGCGCAAGATGGGAATCCTGTTTGCCGTGTTCACCGCCATTGCCGCTTTCGGCATAGGCTGCACGGTACAGGCAAATGCCATTTCCACAATAATGCACGCCTCTTATGGAATAAGCACCGAAGTGTGTGGCGGCGTACTGATGCTCCTTGCAGCGGCAGTTATCATAGGCGGCGTAAGGAGCATCTCCAAAGTGTGCAGCATGCTGGTTCCGTTTATGGCACTGCTCTATGTACTGGGGTGCATATATATATTATATGTGAATGGCAGTCATGTTGCCCCGGCACTAAAGCTGATAATAAGTTCGGCATTTTCTCCTGAAGCGGCAGGCGGCGGCTTTGCAGGCGGCTCCGTCATCATGGCAGCCCGCTACGGCATTGCACGCGGCCTTTTCAGCAATGAGTCGGGACTCGGCTCCGCACCTATCGTTGCTGCAGCAGCACGCACCAAGAATCCGGTGCGACAGGCCTTGGTATCTTCAACCGGCACGTTCTGGGATACGGTAGTGATATGTGCTCTCACCGGACTTGTCATCGTAAGCAGCATCATCGCCTATCCTGACATCGACTATTCCGATGGTGCGGAACTGACGAAGATGGCGTTCTCGAAGATTCCTGTCATCGGACCGTTCATACTAAGCTTCGGCCTGCTCACATTCGCCTTCAGCACAATTCTCGGATGGGGCTACTACGGCGAACGGGCCATGGAATACCTCAAGGGCAAACGCTGGACCCACGCCTACCGCCTGCTATACATCATTGCCGTATTTGCCGGCAGCGTTGCAAACCTCACTATTGTGTGGAACATTGCCGACTGCATGAATGCCCTGATGGCAATACCAAATCTCCTGTCGCTGATCTGCCCCAACGGCGTCATCGTGCATGAAACCCGCAAATATCTATGGCGCGACAGGCTCGACCGCGAGATGAACGATTGACATCAGAGCCATTGTCCACGGCGGGAACCTTCGTTGCCCTGCATGTGGGCAATCGATGTCCGGCACAGGAGCCTTCGATGCCCGAAAACAGAACCGCGGTTCGGGCAATTGGTCCTGACGCGGGAGAAGGAGGGAAACGGAGAGAGGAAACCTGTTAAAAGAAACTAATAAACGCAGGAAAAAGATGGTTAATTGAAGGATTATCGCTAATTTTGCACCATATTATATATAGCCCCTTACAGAAAGGGGGATTATAGCAACAGAAAAAGAAAGGCTGAAAAGCGTGAAAATAAAAGAAGTGGTTAGTGCCCTTGAACGTTTCGCGCCCCTGCCCCTGCAAGAAGGATTCGACAATGCCGGCCTGCAGGTAGGATTGACAGAGGCGGAAGTATCAGGGGCATTGTTGTGTCTTGACGTGACCGAAAGAATAGTAGACGAGGCAGTGGAGAAGGGATGCAATCTCATCATCTCGCACCACCCTCTCGTGTTCCGCCCCCTGAAGAACATCACGGGGAGCAACGATGTGCAGCGATGCGTGATGAAGGCGATAAAGCACGACATCACCATCCTCTCCATGCACACCAACCTGGACAATGCCCGGGGAGGCGTGAACTTCAAGATTGCCGACAAGATGCAGCTCCAGGGAGCGAGGTTCTTTGCCGGAAAGCAGGTGGACGGCATCGAATGTGGCAGCGGAGTGATAGGCGAGGTCGGGGAGCCGATGGCCGCCGACGACTTCATCATGATGCTCAAGCGGGAGTTCGACGTGGAATGCGTGCAGTGCAACCAGCTGCTGCGCCGCCCCATCAGAAGCGTGGCGGTATGCGGCGGAGCGGGGGCGTTCCTGCTGCCTGAGGCCATCGCGCTTGGAGCCGACGCTTTCGTCACGGGCGAGATGCACTATCATGAATACTTCGCCCATGAGCAGGAGATACAGATTGCTGTGATAGGACATTATCAGAGCGAACAGTATACTAAGGAAATATTCAAATCAATAATCGAGGAGGAGTGTAAGGGAGTGAGATGCGTTCTCACGGACCAGAACACGAATCCCATAATCTACTTATAAAAAGAAATGGCTAAAAAAGATCCAACAGATTTGTCAGTTGAAGAGAAGCTGAAGACTCTCTACCAGCTGCAGACCACATTGTCGGCAATCGACGAGAAGAGAGCCCTCCGCGGAGAGCTTCCGCTCGAAGTGCAGGACCTGGAAGACGAGGTGGCAGGACTGAACACCCGTATAGAGAAGATCCAGAACGAGATTGAGGACTTCCAGCAGGCCGTGGCCCAGAAGAAGGCCGAAATCAGCGAGGCACAGGCAAGCGTGGAGCGCTACAAGGAGCAGCTCAACGACGTGAAGAACAACCGTGAGTATGACACGCTGACCAAGGAGATAGAATTCCAGTCGCTCGAAATAGAGCTCTGCAACAAGAAGATACGCGAGGCCGGCACGAAAATCGAGGAGCGCAAGCACGACCTGAAGCACGCCGAGGAACTCATCGACGACCGCAAGCAGGCACTCGAGGAGAAGAAGAACGAGCTCGACGAGATCATCGACGAGACACGTGCCGAAGAGGAAATCCTCAAGGAGAAGGCAAAGGAGCTGGAAGTCAAGATAGAGCCACGTCTGCTCACGAGCTTCAAGCGCATCCGCAAGAACGCTCGCAACGGACTGGGCATCGTATACGTGCAGCGCGACGCCTGCGGAGGATGCTTCAACAAGATTCCGCCACAGCGCCAGCTCGACATCAAGATGCACAAGAAGATTATCGTATGCGAATACTGCGGACGAATCATGATTGATCCGGAGCTTGCAGGAGTGAAGACGGCTGTAGCCACAGAGGAGAAGCCGAAGCGCAAGCGCGCCATCCGCAAGACACGCACCACGAAGACCGGAGAACTGAAGGGCGTGCCTGAGGACAGACTGTCATAACAAGGCATCGGACAAGAATACACAGAAGCCGGAGATACACAGGAAGGAGCGTTTCTCCCGTGTACCGCCGGCTTTTCCATACTATCATCAATAGGTAATATTGACTACTACAAACACTTATGATAACAAAATACAATAATTTATTCTAACCTAACTTATGGATAATACAAAGAAACAAAGCACAAACTACACGTTTGCGCTAATCGTAATGTTCGCCGTACTCTTTCTCATCGGCTTCATCACAACAATGAACAACTCCATGATTGACTTCTGCAAGAAGGCTTTCGATCTTAAGGACGCCCAGGGACAGCTTGTGAACACAGCGTTCTATGGTGCTTATGCCTTGTCTATACCGTTCGGTCTGTTGATGAACAAGATTGGCTACAAGAAGACGTTGCTTCTGGGTCTTGCCGTAGTGGGTATCGGATTCATCATCAACTATCTGGGCATCTCCTCGATGCTCGGCATGGAGACGTCCGTGATATACTCCATATTCCTTGGCAGCATGTTCATCGTGGCACTCGGCATCGTGATGCTACAGCTCGTGGCCAATCCATACGTCATGGTGCTCGGTTCGCCGGAGAAGGGTGCTTTCCGCATGACACTTGCCAATGCACTTAACTCAGCCGCTACTACTGTGGCTCCGGTTTTCATCACATATGTGATTATTGCAGGTAAGGTTCCTACACCGGATGCTGTGCCTGGACCATATCTCGGTCTTGGTATCTTCACCCTTATCCTGTGTGCTGTACTCTTCTTCCTGAAATTGCCAAATATCAACGAAGGTGAACAGGCTGAGGAACTGACTGGCGAGAAGAAAGAATACAAGGACACGGTGTTCCAGTATCCTCATGTATGGCTCGGAATGTTGGGTATCTTCTTCTATATGGGTATAGAGCTTGGTGTTCCTTCCATGCTTCCTGCTTATTTCAAGAGCAATCCGGAATTGGCTCAATATGGCAGTCCTACGGATTTCCTTCCATATTACTGGGGCAGCATGATGGTAGGACGTTTTGCCGGTGCTATCATTCTTAACAAGTTCAAACCAAGAAAGATACTTTCAGTTTGTCTTGTTTGTGGGGCTCTGTGTGTAGCATCTTCATTCGCCCTTTCTGGAATAGCATCCGTTTATGCGATGCTTGCTGCAGGTCTGTTCCATTCTGTAATGTGGCCTTTGGTATTCAACCTCGGTCTTCAGGAACTTGGTCCTCATACAAAGGCAGCTTCCGGCATTATCAACCTTGGTGTTGTTGGTGGAGCCACTCTTCCGCTGCTGATGGGCTTTATCGTTGACAATCCGGCGCTCGGCGTGGGCTATGCCGTGGCGATGATGTTCATATACTACGTATACGTGTTCTGGTTCTGCAATTTCGGCAGCAAAATCGGACTGAAATAATGTTCCATCCGGTAACAAAAAAGGTAGATACTTCGCATGAAAACGAGTTTTAGACCATAAAAAAGCCGGTTTCTGTTAAAAGTGTATAATAAAGGCCGCCCCAAGAGAAGATTTTCGGGAAATACCACAGTTTCTACGGAATCTTGGCTTAACTTTGGGGCGGTAAATAACACAAATGGAGTAAATACCAACAAGCGAATGGAGATTTCGAACACTTTCGACCAGATTGTCAGCGCAGACAAAAGCGCCACAGTATTCCTCAACAACGATATGGGAACCGCAGCCGACACACTGTTCTGGGGTTTGTCATCAAGACTGATATGGGTGCCCGTGGCGATATATTTCCTGTATCTCATCGTGGTGAAGAGAAACTACGACTGGGTGATGAAGGCAGCCATCGTGCTGGGACTGGTTATCACCATCACGCTGTGCGACCAAATCACTTCGTTGATATTCAAGCCGCTCGTGGCGCGTTTCCGCCCGTCGCACGACATCGAGATCTGCGCCATGCTCCACTACGTGAACAACTACCACGGAGGTAACTACGGATTCATGTCGAGCCATGCCGCCAACGCATTCGGTGCGGCGATGCTCGGTGCGGAAATCATCAGAAAGAGGTATTTCACGATATTCCTCTTCTCGCTCGCCACCCTGGTGTCATACTCGAGGATTTATCTCGGGGTGCATTTCCTCGGCGACGTGGTATGCGGAGCAATCGTGGGCATCACGATAGCCATAATCATCCACCATCTGCTGAAGCTGCTCCACGGTTGGCTTGCCTTCAGGTCCATGCGCAACACATGAATGATAAAGCCGGAAGAGGCAATGGTTGCTGCATAAGGATTCAGAAACAAGATTCTGCCTCTATCAGGAATCAGAGGATATTCATTGACGAAGAAAAACAGATTACAGATACCACCAATCCGAAGCATGGATTGGAAAACAAGGACTACAGCGCCGCTTGGCAAACGGAATTATTCGATACTATATTGTTTTCGCTCGTACCCCATATCATATCGATAGAGTTTTTAAGCGCTTTATTCAATTAGCTTTGCGCATAAAATCAAAGTGTCTGAAAATTCTTTGAAGCACATTTTCATTACTTGTAAGTACATATGCTGTACCAACCATTCCACAAACAAGTTCATATTTACAATCCGTTACTTTTATATGCATTATGAACACGTTGCCGGTTTCTGTTTTCTGGGGCATATGCGAAGTGGCGACAACTATACCATCCACAACTCCATAGGTTTCAACATCGTAGCCTTCTATTTCTATTTTCACCTTCATTCCTTTTGTTATCTTATTCACATATTTATAGGGAACAGCCATCTTAACTTGATCAACATTCTCCACCTGTACCTTTGTACTGACGATTTCGGGATATGGTATAAAATATGCGCTTACCAACAATCCTAATATAACAATGGTGATTGTAGTAATTCCATAACGGACAATCCTTGTTGGTATTTCACCAATAATATGCCGTACTTTCTCGCTGCGAAGTTCTATCTTGCTATCTGCCATAATATACATTTTTAATGTTAGTCACCCAATTCTAGTTGATTCTTCACAAGGTTATAATATGTACCACGCTTCTGTATAAGTGCTTCATGGTCGCCAATTTCAACAACCTTACCTTTATCCAATACCACTATCTGGTCTGCATTCTTCACCGTGCTTAGGCGATGTGCTACAATGATTACCGTTTTTCCTTTATAAAACTCATCAAGATTTTCCACTATCATGCGCTCATTATTTGCATCAAGTGAGTTTGTAGCTTCATCAAAGAAAATATAGTCAGGATTCTTATACACGGCTCTTGCTATCAGAATGCGCTGCTTCTGTCCTTGGCTCAATCCCATTCCATCGCGACCAATCTTGGTATTATATTTTAATGGCAGCTCCATTACATAATCATTGATACATGCTATCTCGGCAGCCTTCTGCAATCGCTTCTCGTCTATCTCACTATCATCTACAGCAATGTTCCTTGCAATACTTTCAGAAAATATCACACCATCTTGCATGACCACACCACACTGCCTGCGCCACCATTTCTTATTAAGTGTGTTCAGATCAGTTCCTTCTATGTTAATTCGTCCGTTCGATATAGGATAATACCCTAAAATCAGTTTTATGAGGGTAGTCTTTCCGCTACCCGATGCTCCAACAATGGCCGTTACCTTACCCTTGGGTATAGTAAGGTTTACATCATCTATAATAGTTTTTAATGCATGAAGATCATATTTGAAGTTTACAGATTCAAGGTTTATGCCTTTTCCATTTTTCCCAACAGAGGTCTCCACACCATTTTTTCCATTCTCATCATCCATCTGATGAATTTCGTTAATACGTTCAATGCTTATCTTTACATCCTGCACGTAATAAAAAAAACTCATCAACTGTTCAATAGGCGAATTGAGTTGCCCAATGATATACTGCACAGCAAGCATCATACCCAGTGTAAGGTATCCATGAATCACGGCTGTTGCAGCTACCACTGTGATTATAATATTTTTCACTTCATTAATGAAAATACTGCCAGCCTCTTGTGTTTGCTGGAGTTTCAGTGATTTCATCTGTACTTCAAAGAGTTCAGCCTGCACATCTTCCCATTCCCAACGTCTGCGCTGTTCACAGTCTTGTAATTTTATTTCCTGCATGGAAGTGATAAATTCGTATGTTTTGTTGTTTATGATGGTTTGCTGCTCAAAGAGTTCATAATCCAAGAGTTTTCTGCGTCTAAGGAACAGAAATAGCCAACCGCCATATAATACACTACCGAGCATGAAAATAGAAAAGATAAGCCAATTATAGGACAGCAAGACGAAACTAAACACCACAAAAGTAAAGAACGAGAACACTATGCCAAGTGTTTGCTGTGTCAAAAAAACATTTACGCGATTATGGTCACCCATACGCTGCAGGAGGTCACCCATAAGTTTCGTATCAAAAAAAGACATCGGAAGCTTTAAAAGTTTGATGAAAAAATCGCTCACCAATGAAATGTTGATACGCAATGAGATATGAAGCAAGAGCCAACGACGGATAAAGTCAATGGCTGTACGGCTCACCATGAGCATCAGTTGCCCAAGTAATATCAACCAAATAAAGCCTATATCTTGATTTTTTATACCTATATCCACAATGGATTGGGTGAGAAAAGGTAGAATAAGTTGCACCAAGCAACCTACAAGCAAGCCCAAAACAATCTGTCCAAAATACTTGCGATATTGTTTGATGTATCCAATAAGAAATTTAAATGAGCGTTCCTCTGTAGTTTTTTCATTTTTTTTCTTTTTATAAAAAGCAGGGGTGGGTTCAAAAAACATTGCAATACCTTTTTCTTCACCGTTCGATAGAGTACAAATCCAGTTTTTTTTGAATTCTTCAAGGCTGTATTTTACAAGTCCTTTCCCAGGGTCTGCAATGTAGAATGTTTTTTCTTTTTTAACTTTATACAACACCACAAAGTGATTTTGATTCCAATGAAGAATACACGGAAAATGAGCCTTACAAAGCTTGTTAATCGTAATTCTTCCGCTAACTGTTCGCAAACCAAGTTGTAAGGCAGCTTCATTAATGCCAAGTAACGAAACACCTTCAGTGGTTGCGAAGCAAATTCTAGAGAGAAATTCTATGGAATACTCCACTCTAAAGGATTTGCATATCATAGCAAGGCATGCTATACCACACTCCATCGAATCGTGCTGCTTAATTAAAGGAAAACTGCTCATTACATTCTTTCTTTTTCTTCTTCATTAGAATGCGTCTTATTGTGTTGGTTTGCTCGTTTTGATCCTGCCGAGAAATTAAACGTTACGCTAACAAAGAATTTTCGTGAAACAAAATTAAAGTCTGAATGGTGTTCAAAATCGCCATTCTTAAATATTTGCCGATTCTTCCCTCTGCCGTTTAACAAGTCTTTTACGCCAAAATTTACATTCAGATTATCTTTAAAGCAATTATAATTGCCCTCAATATCCACACCTATGTAATCAGTCTTCTGAATGAGATAAAGTTGCTTATAATGTCTGATATAACGTATGTTTGCCATTACAGCAAGCTTTTTTGACAATCTGAAACGATTAAAACTTGACATTACAACTCCGAAGTCGTTTACACGCTTGGCGCTGTTCTGGTATAAACTATGGCTTAGCTCCACATTATTTCTAAAGTTCCATATCCCACACGTAATGGGGATACCCATATACAACACAAGTCTCTTTGTCGTTCCGTCGTTTTTCAACGTGTAACGTGTCTGCTTCTCTTCAATTTGTTCATATATTTCATTGATCTTCCTGTCAATGAAAAGAGCAGACAAAGAAAAAATATATCTTGATTTCAGTACAAACTGTAATGCTGCATTATATAGCAGCTCACCTCTCAGATGAGGATTACCTTCCCTATATGATGTTTCAGATAGATGGAACACGAACGGATTCACCATCTGGTACGACGGACGGTTTATTGATTGTGTGTAACTTAGTGACAAGGCATTGCCCTCTCCTATATCTCTTTTCACAAAGAATGACGGAAACAAGTTATTGTCATTCTGCTTGCTATGTAATTGGAATTTCACCCTTTGTCGGGTATTCCATTTCGAAAACTCATTACGCACTCCTACTTGAATTTCCCAAGGGTGCGATGCGTAACGATATATTCCGTATATAGCGAATCGTTGCTCAAAATATTTAAAATCGTCTCGCTGGTCAATATCTTCTGGCAACGTTTCTGATAAGGTCGTATTTCCGAGATACAGTCTGCTATTGTAATTGATGCCTGCATAGACGTATTTTGCACCAAGAGTAAACTGATGACGCTTTAGAATCTTTGCGAAATTTACCTGCGTGCTATAAATGTTTATATGTTCGTTTGATGGCTGTGATTTGGATATGAGGCTATCCGGTCTCTTGCCAGAAATATAATTGTTCTCATACTCGTATAAATCACACTCTCTTTTTCCTGCATAATCAGCAAAAATACTCAGTTTGCTACCCAATGTGTCTGTAGTCCATTCATAGTTTAAGGTAACGTTATTGTTGTTGTCCCTCAATGTGTATGGGGCAAAACTCTTGATGCTTGTATGATATGTAAGGTTATCGGTAATCGAGGAATTAATCCGACAGTCGTTGGAATAGTCTTTTGCGTAACTGCCAGTCCATTCTATGCCAAAATATTGGTTGGGAAAAATATTGTAGTCAAATCCGAACTTCGGTATATAGTAATGACCTTTATCAAGACTCTCTGATGTACTTTTGACAATCCTGTCTTGTCCATAGTCGTTTTCGTCAGTTTTATTTCGACATTCCGACTGGCCAAGAATCATATTGCCATAAAGAGCAAGTTTGCCAAACGAATACGTTAATCCCGTAAATTCAGAAATAGTATTCCTGCTTTTCCGTTCGTATTCGCTACCCACATAACCGAAAAGCCCATACTCATGCTTTTTCTGCCGGTTGATAATCAGAATCGCCGTACCGCCCTCCGCATCATACTCGGCTGTTGCTTGTGGCAATATCTCTAAATACTTAATGTCACTGCCACGTAAAGAAGACAAATATCTATTAAGTTGTGCGCCACTTAAGCTTACCATTCTTCCGTTTTCATATATCTTGACACCATTTCCCATGATGCTGATGCCTCCTTCGCCATCATAGTTTATGTCTGGAATCAAACTCAAAATATTAGAAAGAGAACGTGTCTTCAACATTTTATTATGTTCTATGCTGACAATCATTCTATCAGCTTTGCGTTGAACAAACGGCCTTTCTTCTAATATTGTTACTTCGGGAAGCTTTATTGTATCTGATATTAAGACTTGCTTGTTCTGTGCAAAGCCTGTCAGTACACATTGCATAAGACAAAAAGGAAGAATATACAGATACTTTTTCATAGGCTCTTTGGACAATTTACGTCTGGATAATCCCAATGTTTTGTACCATATCTTCTTACTATGTCTCTATAACACACTTGTTTAGGAATCCTACAAGCTTCATAGTCTTTACAAATCTTGCATGGACTTTCATCTGATATTTTAGATTGTTTGAGATAATAAAGACTCAATGCTGCTTCTGAATTCCAAATTTCATTAAGCGATTGTTCTAGAATATTACCTACAATAAATTTAGGATGCCAGTATAATTCCTCACAAATTGTAACCTTGCCATCTGGTAAAATAAATAATTGGAGATAATTACCTGCACAAACGCTTCTTTCATTAAACTTAGCCCATGTCTTAACAGAATGAAGCGCTTCCGTTTTTTCAAGTCCAGAAGATAAGATTGGGAAACCAGCCTTATTCTGTAACTTGTTACACAAAACATATATAGACGCTTGAGCCTCTTTTGTAGGAGCAATTGTTCCTTGAATAGCAGCATCTACATAGATTGATTCTGCACCAGTATCAGGTTTCCAATAAAGAACATTTGACATTTTATTGATAAAATCAAATATTGATTTAAAATCCTCTTCTGTAGAATTTTTTTGAGTCAATATTGAATGTATAGCAACTTTTATACCATATTTATCTAATAGTTGTAGAGTATGCTTTACATTTTCAACATATCTGTCATTTACACCTAACATTCGATTTAAAGTTGCAGGAATTAGAGAATCAAGCGAAAATTGCAATTGCGTGCATTTATTTTCTGAAAGGAAAAGAATATCCGATTCTTTTAAGCATGTTTTAGTACTTAATAGCGGATAATAATTGTGCTTTATTAAAAAGCTGTATAGTTGTTTCCAATGGGGATATAAAAAGAATTCACCTCCAATTACATCGATTGTTACAACGCCATTTGTTTTTGCTTCTTCTATTATCTGCTTATAACGGTCAAGTGGTATTTTGTTTTCCACAATTTTACGTTTATCTGCATAACAATAATAACAATTTGTCGAACACATATTATTAACCATTAATGTAAGTTTTGATACAGAAATTGGTCTTGATACAGACAAATCTACATTATTTAACAAGAAATCTGCAGGATTATATTCTACATCCCTAGTCTTATCAGAAGTAATGATAAGTTGAGAAGGAAAAACAATGCTGTATTTTTTATAATGAATAACTTTAGAATATTCGCAATCTAGCAAACTTGTGATAAACTGAAAGAGTTCTTTAGCATCAATAGGAATAAACTTTCTTATACGCTCAATAGTATCATTAATTTCCCTTCCATTTAAAAAAGATAAAATAATAGCATAAAGAGGGTGGATTGCCCCACAGAACCCTTCGTCATGTTGGTCTTCTGCACAAACAATCCCTCCCCTATGAAAGATAAAGATTTTACCTTTATCCACTTTTAGCCGATAAATCGGATTAAAAAGTACTTTCATTAACTTGCCCTTTGTTTTGAACATCCAGAACTACAGCTTATGCTGCAGCCTTGTGAACATGTAGTTTGGCATGACGGAAAAAGAGGAGGTACTCCTGATAAATTATCACCACCTGCCAATGTTTCCATTTCTGAATTTAGGAGAATTTCAGATTCTTCTAAAAAACTCTTTTTAATTAGATCTTCCATAATGTGTAAAATGTGCCTACTCGTTACTATTAGCTTTTCGGTTACCGCTCCTGCTTACCAGTTTGGTCTGGATATAATATTGTTGATAAAATATCTATATTGACTTACACTATAGAACTAATACTACTAGAATCAAAAAGCATAATTCAAATCATTGATTTTTATACTTTAAGTGTCATTACATTCTCTAACTCAATCCAACATATTGGATGTTATATATGAAACAAGAAAACACTTATTTGTATGCATTTCGACTCTTTACTTTACAAAAATCGCAATTTATCCTTTAGATTACAATAATTTGCCCATAAAATCTCAACAAATATTATATTTTTAACATTTAACCATTATCAAATGCACATAATGTCACATTTGTGCATATTTTTTTATAAATTTTATTTGTTTCATGTATTTTTCATACTATTTCTTGAATTGGTTTTTAGGATGATAAAACCAGAAGAGGCAATGGTTGCTGCATAAGGATTCAGAAACAAGATTCTGCCTCTATCAGGAATCAGAGGATATTCATTGACGAAGAAAAACAGATTACAGATACCACCAGTCCGAAGCATGGATTGGAAGACAAGGACTACAGCGCCGCTTGGCAAACGCCAAACGGCGCTTGTTTTTTTCTCCACCCGATGCTTTTGGCAGGACTTTATTCGTGTTTTACGTTTATTTTCATTAAGTTTGCACAATATATTGACGTAAACAAGAACCATGTCCGCCGGATGGGGGACAAGACAATAAAAACATCTGAACTATGATAATAAAATCGGATTGCTTCCTGCCATGCACGGATTTCGCCGAAATTGAGTCTACACTGACCCAATTGAGGGAATGCAGGGCCGTGAAACATATCAATCTGCTCGTTTCCGAGGAGTTTGCCAAGAACAATGTGGCACCTAAGGGATGCACAATGATAGTGGTGGACAACATACAGTCGTCTGCTGCCATCTGCAGCATCGCCGACAACGTGGACTGCGAATACGCACTGCTATACACCAAGGCCACACCGCTCACCATCGGGCTTTACGCCATAAGGAGAATGCTGCGTGTGGCAGTGGAGACCGACGCCGAAATGATTTACAGCGACCACTACTCTGTGGAGAACGGAGTGACCGTGGCCCATCCCGTAATCGACTATCAGGCCGGAAGTCTGCGCGACGACTTTGATTTCGGCAGCGTGATAGTAATAAAAGCCAAGACCCTAAAGGAATATGCCGCCGCCAACGCCGGAAAGGAATACAGATTCGCCGGACTCTACGACCTGCGCCTATTCCTCAGCCGCAAGGGCAGCATCTTCCATATCAACGAATTCCTCTACACCGAAGAGGAGAGCGACACGAGAACAAGCGGCGAAAAGCAGTTTGACTACGTGAACCCGCGCAACCGCGAGGTGCAGATGGAAATGGAGAAGGCCGTGACGGAACACCTGAAGGCTGTCGGGGCATTCATCGACACGGCGTATTACGAGACGCCCGACTTCAACGAACAGACATTCGACTGCGAGGCTTCGGTCATCATCCCCGTAAGGAACAGGGAGAAGACGATATGCGACGCCGTGGACAGTGCGCTCTCACAGAAGACCAAGTTCAAGTTCAACGTAATCGTGGTGGACAACCACTCCACCGACAAGACCACAGAACTGCTCGCCGGCTACGCCAAGAAGGAGGAACAAGGCGACGGCAAGCCACGGCTCATACACATCATTCCCGAAAGGAACGACCTCGGCATCGGCGGATGCTGGAACGTCGCAGTGAACGACCGCCATTGCGGCCGCTTCGCCGTGCAGCTCGACAGCGACGACCTCTATTCCTCGCCCAATACGCTGCAGGCCATCGTGGACGAATTCCACAAGCAGCATGCGGCGATGATCATCGGCAGCTACCGTATGTGCGATTTCGACCTCAACACCCTGCCGCCAGGTCTCATCGACCATGCCGAATGGACCGACGACAACGGATGCAACAACGCATTGAGGATAAACGGACTCGGTGCGCCGAGGGCTTTCTTCACGCCTCTCGTCAGACAGATCCTGTTCCCTAACACAAGCTACGGCGAGGACTATGCCATGGCACTCGCCTTCTGCCGCCGCTACAAGATAGGCAGGATATTCTCCGAACTGTATCTCTGCCGCCGCTGGGGAGGCAACAGCGATGCCGCCCTGAGCATAGAAAAGGTGAACGCAAACAACCTGTACAAGGACCGTCTGCGCACGATGGAGCTGTCGGCAAGGCAGATGGTGATGAAGGGCAAGACAGACTTCATGGACGACAACTCGCTCCACCGCTTCTTCAACCGGCAGATGGAACAATGGGAGCTGGCGCGAAACAACTTCCGCAACCTCTATAACGTGGAGCAGCGCTCGCTCAGCATCGACGGCAACACGCTGCGCGTGCAGTTCAATCCCGCCCGCATCGTGTCCACAGGAGCCAGGATAGACAGGAAGTCCATCGCCAAGCGTCCATGCTTCCTCTGCCGCAAGAACAGGCCGGAGGAGCAGATGACGAAGATAATAGACAAGGATTTCGAGATTCTCGTGAACCCCTACCCCATCCTGCCCGTACATTTCACCATCCCCATGCGCTCCCACCAGCCGCAGGCAATCCTCGGCTGCTACAGCGAGATACACCGCATACTGACCAGCTGGCCGGAGCTCGTGGTATTCTATAACGGACCGAAATGCGGAGCCTCCGCCCCCGACCACTGCCATTTCCAGGCCGGATGCAGCGGCTTCCTGCCCATACAGACCGGATGGCAGCGCTATTCGAGAAACATGACCGAACTATACAGCACGGCAGAAGGCGACAGCATTTCCATCATCAACGAATACCCCACCCCTGCCCTGCTCATACGCAGCCACAGCCAGAAGACCGATGCGGAACTCTTCAAGGTGGTATACAAGGCTCTGCCACACAACCCCGGAGACTCCGAACCGATGATGAACCTCGTATGCTGGCGGACGGAAGACACCTTCTTCACCGTGGTATTCGCCAGAGGGAAACACCGTCCCGACTGTTATCCGCAGCCGGAGGGCGCCGCTGAAGACGCGTCATTCATGATCAGTCCGGGAGCCCTCGACATGGCCGGCCTCATCATCACGCCGAGGAAGGAGGACTTCGACAGACTGACAGCCGAAAAGGCCATAGCAATACTGAAGGAGGTGAGCCTGGGCGACACACAGTTCCAGGAAACCGCCGCAAGGATACAGAGCGCCGCAAAGAAGCAGTCGGCAATATCCGCCATCTGCCCCAAGCACCATGAGCCAAACGTGCATGTGGGCATCGTGAGCGGAGAGAAGATAGAATTCTCGCTCAACGGCGAATACTCCGCCAAGGGCGAGACGATAACCGGCAGGCAGACAGTGGAATTCTCCGAGGGCGGAATATTATGGAACGGAAACCAATACCGCGAACTGTGCTTCTCGCCGAAGGGCGAAAAGGCATCATTCTCGCTCTTCGACGTAACCATCGGAGTGAATTTCCATTGGGAACGCAAGGAGACGCAGACATTCCTCGGCGAACTGCACCTTGTGGTGGAAGCCGACAAGATATGCGCCATAAACACGCTGCCCGTGGAGAAATACCTGGAGAGCGTCATCTCAAGCGAGATGAGCGCCACGTCGAGTCTCGAACTGCTCAAGGCCCACGCCGTAATCTCCCGTTCATGGCTGCTGGCACAGATGAAGAAGAGAAAGGAAGTGGCGGAATCTGGCAACAATTTCTTCTCGTTCATCAAGCAGGACGACATGTTCATCCGTTGGTACGACCGCGAGGACCACACCATATTCGACGTTTGCGCCGACGACCACTGCCAGCGCTATCAGGGAATAACGAAGGAAACCTCCAGTCATGTGGCGGAGGCGATAAAGATGACCAAGGGACAGATCCTGATGTATGACGACGACATCTGCGACGCCCGCTTCTCCAAATGCTGCGGCGGCGTGAGCGAGGAGTTCCAGTATTGTTGGGAGGATTCGCCCAAACCATATCTCATCGCCGTGCGCGACACACGGGAGGGAATGACGCAGCAGGGCGCCGACGCCCTGCCCGACCTGAGCGACGAGGCGACAGCCGAAACCTGGATACGCACCAGTCCGGAGAGCTTCTGCAACACGCAGGACAAGAAAATCCTCTCGCAGGTACTCAACGACTACGACCAGGAGACCGCCGACTTCTATCGCTGGCACGTGACCATCACCCAGAAGAAACTCAAGGCGCTGATAGCCGAAAAGCTAAAGATGGACTTCGGCGACATCCTCGACCTGAAGGCCATTGAGCGCGGCAGAAGCGGCAGGATAAGCAAACTGCAGATCATCGGCACCGGCCGCACCTTCACCATCGGCAAGGAGCTGGAGATAAGGCGCGCACTGAGCGACACGCATCTCTACAGCAGCGCATTCGTAGTGGACAAGGAAGACGTGGACGCTGACGGAGTGCCGCAAAGCTTCCGCCTAACCGGAGCCGGATGGGGACACGGAGTGGGCCTCTGTCAGATCGGCGCCGCCATGATGGGCGAACAGGGCTTCGACTACAGCCAGATTCTGCTCCACTACTACCGTAACGCCGAAATAAAGAAAATATACTGAAAATGAGAAACAAGATATCCCCGTGGGCATGGGTGCCCACACTGTATTTCGCCGAAGGACTGCCCTACATCGCAGTCACCGTGCTCGCCATAGAAATCTATATGCAGCTCGGACTGAGCGACGCCGAAGTGACATTCTATACCTCGTGGCTCTACCTGCCGTGGATGATAAAGCCGCTGTGGAGCCCGTTCCTCGACCTCTACAAGTCCAAGCGCTGGTGGATAACTACCATGCAGCTGCTCGTGGGAGCCGCCTATGCCGGAGTGGCGTTCACCATCCAGGCATCATGGTGGCTGCAGGGCACGATATGCTTCTTCTGGATGATGGCATTCGCAAGCGCCACACATGACGTGGCAGCCGACGGATTCTATATGATGGGCCTCAACGAGCGCGACCAGGCATCATTCGTGGGCATACGCAGCACATTCTACCGCCTGTCGATGATCTTCGGCAAGGGGGCGCTCATAGCCCTCGCCGGCAGCCTGCAGGTTGTGTTCCGCTATCAGATAAAGTATTCGTGGTGCCTGATATTCTTCGCCCTCACCGGCCTGTTCATCGCCCTGTTCCTTTATCACAACTACATCCTGCCGCATCCCAAGGAAGACATCAACCACGACGAGAAGCGCACGGCCGGCGAACTGATGACTGAGTTCTGCACCACCTTCGCCACATTCTTCCAGAAGAAGCAGATACTGCTCGCCATAGCTTTCATGCTGCTGTTCCGTCTGCCCGAAGCACTGCTCACACCCGTATCGCAGCTCTTCCTGCAGGCACAGCCGAGCAGGGGCGGACTGGGGCTTTCGCCGATGGAATTCGGACTGGTAAACGGCACGGTGGGCGTCATCGGACTCCTCCTCGGCGGAATCCTCGGCGGAATCATGGCGAGCCGCGACGGACTGAAGCGCTGGCTGTGGCCGATGACCTTCGCCATCACCATCCCAAACATCACCTACGTGTTCCTCGCCTTCGACATGCCCGACAGTCTCTTCATCATCAACCTCTGTGTATTCATCGAGAACCTGGGCTACGGCTTCGGCTTCAGCGCCTACATGCTCTTCATGATATTCTTCAGCCAGGGAGAGCACAAGACATCCCACTACGCCCTCTGCACCGGTTTCATGGCGCTCTCCATGATGCTCCCCGGTCTGTTTGCCGGTGCCCTCGCCCAGACCGTCGGCTACCAGTGGTTCTTCGTCATCGTGATGATAAGCTGCCTTCTCCCCTTCGTCGTAGCCTCATTCCTCAGAATACCTGAGGAGTTCGGCAAACAGGACAAAGAGGAATAAGACTGAAGCTACATTGGAACCGAACGAGAAAAGCGGTTGGATGATGACCACAAGAGTCATTACCCAACCGCTTTATGTATTGTATGTATGAATCGCTGGATGTAATCCGGAGATTACTTGTAGAGCTTCATACCGATGTTCAAACCGACTGTAGCCATAATTGCGAATGCTACTACACCTGCTGTTACTAACATAAATGTCAACATAATTAATTTCCTTTCTTTTTAGTTATCGTTAAACAATCTTTTTACCGCTGCTCTCTTTGCAGCTTTCTAATACCTTATCCTTTATTTCTGCGGCAAAGGTAATGTCTTTTGTGTTCGCACACAAGAATCTTCTCCATTGAGTGGAGAAATCCTCCCTTTTATTGATTTTCGTCAAAAGCCGGTATCGAAGAAGAAAGAAAAAAGTAAGCCGATTGATATAAATCATGTCAAAAACATGACAATATTATGACAAAACAGCAGATATATTGACAAATTCGCTGACTTTCTGTCATAACGTATTAGAATTAAGAGTTTAGAAACGAAGTTCGGCAGCCGAAAAGAAAGCCAATGTAGAGTAATCTCGCTTTGCTGTGATTTAAAATTATCGAATTAAGAATTGTAATCGCTTAGCAGCGGTTTATAATTTTAAAAAAATTTCGACCTGTACGGTTGAACTTTTTTATCTTTATTTT
>ULRN01039473.1_pt1 | contig 20261 bp, 16 predicted proteins | sample 1955461 | NCBI WGS metagenome assembly ULRN01 (sample SAMEA4835683, study PRJEB28245) | human gut metagenome | biome: gut microbiome; material: fecal sample | place: Denmark | collected 2008 | reverse complement strand
ATAAATAATGTTAAACTATAGTGTTGCGGAATTAAGGATTAAATGATTAATTTTGCAATAGAATTTGACAAAGGCCATTACGCGAAGTAAGCTGAATGTCAAAACGAAAACATAAGAAATCATTTAGTGTGGAGGACTTCAAAAGCCGCCATAACAATAAAACCCAATAAACAAGATAAAGAAAAATGAATACGGTATTTGACTTTTCGGTTAAGGACAGAAAAGGAAAAATGGTAGACCTCAAGGCATACGCCAACGAGGTATTGCTGATTGTCAACACAGCCACAAAATGCGGATTCACACCGCAGTATGAAGAATTAGAAAAACTTTACGAGAAATATCATAGACAGGGATTCGAGGTTCTCGATTTCCCATGCAACCAGTTCGGACAGCAGGCCCCTGGCAAGGACGAGGCGATACATGAGTTCTGCAAACTCAACTACGGCACGGAGTTCCCGCGCTTCAAGAAGGTGAAGGTGAACGGACCGGATGCCGACCCGCTCTTCCAGTTCCTTACCTCGCAGAAGGGTTTTGCCGGATGGGACGAGAGCCATCCGCTGGCAAAGGTCCTCGACGAGATGCTCTCTAAGGAAGACCCCGACTACAAGGAGAAATCTGACATCAAGTGGAACTTCACCAAGTTCCTCGTAAACAAATACGGCATGGTGGTGGAGCGCTTCGAACCGACGGAGAGCTTCGACAACATCGCCAAGAAGATAGAAGAACTGCTGTAAGAAATTAGAATGTAGAGTTAATTCTTAATTGCAGCGAAGCGAGAATAACTCTTAACTCTTAACTCTTAATTCGAGTAATCGCAGCGAAGCGAGAACAACTCTAAATTCTTAACTCTAAATTCTAAACTCAAATTATGGAACACGTAAGATGTGCAATCATCGGCAGCGGTCCCGCCGGATACACAGCTGCCATATACGCTTCGAGGGCAAACCTGAAGCCAGTGGAATACTGCGGTCTGCTCACCGGCGGACAGCTCACGCAGACAACGATGGTGGAGAATTTCCCAGGTTATCCCGAGGGAGTGATGGGCGGACAGATGATGAACGACATCCGCGAACAGGCGGAGCGCTTCGGAGCCGACATCCGCGACGGCGAGATAACAAAGGTGGACTTCAGCAAGGCCCCCTACAAGCTCACCACCGACGAAGGAACGGAGATTGAGGCTGACACCGTGATTATCGCCACGGGAGCTTCGGCCAAATATCTCGGACTGCCCGACGAACAGAAATACAACGGCATGGGCGTTTCGGCATGTGCCACATGCGACGGCTTCTTCTATCGCAAGAAGACAGTGGCCGTGGTAGGCGGCGGCGACACAGCCTGCGAGGACGCCCTGTATCTCGCCGGTCTGGCAAAGAAGGTATACCTCATCGTGCGCAAGCCTTTCCTGCGTGCATCCAAGGTGATGCAGGAGCGAGTGCTCAACACGGAGAACATCGAGGTATTGTTCGAGCACAACACCATCGGACTCTTCGGCGAGAACGGCGTGGAGGGAGCACACCTCGTGAAGCGCAAGGGCGAAGCCGACGAGCAGATGGTTGACATCCAGATCGACGGATTCTTCCTCGCCATCGGCCACAAGCCTAACTCCGATGTGTTCAAGGACTGGCTGGAGACCGATGAAGTGGGCTACATCAAGACCATCGACGGCACTCCACGCACCAAGATTCCAGGAGTTTTCGTAGCCGGCGACGTGGCAGACCCTGTTTACCGCCAGGCCATCACGGCAGCGGCAAGCGGCTGCAAGGCTGCGCTTGAGGCTGAGAGATACCTGCTGAACTCATAATCCGACCGAACGGACAACAATAAAAACAGACAGCCAACGATACAAAGACGGGCGCCTGCCACTCCTGCTATCATCATGCAGGAAATGACAGTCGCCCGTCTTCTTTGTTTCACCCCCAACCGGTCATTAGAAAATGATACTGAAACGTCTTAATGACCTATTGGGCTTCAATATATATATCTATTTCGTAGTGATAAGCATCACTCCCTGCTTGCCCTCGGCGTTGTATTTCTTCATCGTCTCGGCATCCTTCTTCACGTCAACCTTCTCTATGTCGGAAGGTTTGATACCGCTGAGAGCCTTCACGGCCTTGCCGTTCACCACCAGCACGAAGTCTTTGCTTGAGAACATCTCCGCCTTTTCCGAAACCACCTTGCCCTCTGGCTGTTTGCCGCCGTTGCCGTTCAGGTCGATGGTTCTTACAGACTTTATCTTCTTGTCGCCGTCGGTAGTGCTGAATGTTACAGGAAGAGTGTATTTCACGCTTACCGCCTTGCCGTTCTGTGTACCTGGAATCCACTTCGGCATACCGTTTATTACACGCAGAGCCTCATTGTCGAAAGCCTCACCCTGGCTCCTAACAATCTTTGCATCGGTAATGCTTCCGTCTTTATCCACGGTAAACGAAGCCACGACACGCGCCCGGACATTTTCTTTCTCCTTCTCCTTCGGGAATTTTATGTTCTTTGAAAGATATTCAACCAATGCAATATGTCCGCCCGGGAACTGAGGAAACGTCTCCGGAATACACGGAAATTCCTTGCCAGACTTCGTTTCTGCCGTGTCACTTGCCATCGACAAAGAAGAAGCCTCCTCCAAAGCCTTTTCTTCCTGCACCTTTACTGCAGCAACATGCGCTGTCTCGCCCACAGCCCTGACCACAGGATTGTCGTTTACCGAGGAGAATGCCTCGCTCTCCTGCTCCACCTTCTCACTCAGGTTCTCCACCTTCTGACTTGCAAACGCAGCCACGGTCATTGCCGCAAGCGGCAGCACAAAGGCAATCTTTGCCTTCTGCACAGGATTAGTTCTCTTGATTTTCATCATAGTTATTCGTTTTTTTAGTGAATTATGATTCAGGTTGTTTGCCATCGAGAACAGACGTTCGCCGACAGCCTTTCTTATCAGCAGCATCTGATAATGGGTGGCGTCCACTCCGGCAGACAGTACCGCCTCGTCGGCTTCATACTCATGCAACGTCTGCAGCTCCCTCTTCAGCAGCCATGCTGCAGGGTTGTACCACTGGAACACTATCATCATATTGCACACCGCCACATCCATCGAGTGGCATCTGCGTATGTGCGCCATCTCGTGGAGCACTATCTCGCGACGGTTCTCCTGCCAGTCCTTCTCGCTCATTATAATGTAGCGGAACCAACTGAACGGGGATATGTCGCCCTGCATAGTATATATCCGTATGCCATTACGCACCTCCACGCATCTCGCCCTTCTAATGAGCCGCAGCAGACTGCCCACAGAGAGCAGCGCCTTACCTACAAACAGCACCACACCGAGCACATACGTTGCAAGCAACACCTGTGTGAGGGTCATTCCCTCCCCCACTCCATTACCACCGCCATCTACGACAGTCTGCGCCACCAGTCCTTCGAGTGCCACCGTTCCCCGGTTTATCCCCGTCTCGCTGTCGAGCGACAGATGCACAAGCGGCAACACGAGCGAGAGCAGCATCATGGAGAGTATAGCAAAGCGGTTGAACGTATGGAACGTGTCCCGGCTCATCAGCAGCTTGTGGAAGAGATAGAACAGTGCCAGACATACCGCCACCTTCACGGAGTATATAAAAAACATTCCCAACATCATCTCTTTTCTCTTTTACACATTAATATTTCTGCCTTTATGCAGGAAGCCCTCCTACAGGTCTTTCTTCTCCTCGTCGAGCGATGCTATCAGCTTCTTCAGCTCATCCACTGTTATCTTCTCCTCCCGGACGAGCGCACTTACCGCACTCTTGTATGAGCAACCGAAGAGCTTGTCGATAACGCTGCTGAGCGTGCGTCCCTTATACTGCTCCCTGCTTATCTTGGCAAAATACTGGAAGCAGCGTGCCGTCAAAGCCCTGTGACCCAAGAAGCCCTTGTCTTCAAGAATATGCACAAGCGTAGAGAGCGTGTTCACGTGCGGCTTCGGTTCGGCGTAACACTCGCGCAGCTCTCTTATCTGCATGTCGCCACGTTCCCAATAGTGGTTCATTATCTCCTCTTCCTTGTTCGTCAGTGTATTCATTTCCGTATAGTTTAAACGCATTATTTATTCATTCACGCCACAAAGTAACTAAAACTTTTAGTTATAAACAAGAGAACCAAAGTTAATAAAACTAAAACACTTAGTTATTTAACTAAATATCTTAGTTCATAAAGGAATACACCTAATTATATATCTATTCAACCCCAATCGGGTTCTTCCGTTAAATACAAGGACAGGAAATAATATCTAAACTTTCTGATTTAGGAAAAACGAAAGAAACGCCCTCTTCCGTTTTGCAAGCCTATGGCTTCCCGGATTTTTGAACGGCAGTACCAGAAAGGTCCAGCATCCTGGCATCAAAGGTGCAGCATAGGTGCACCAACAGTGCAGCATAGCTATACTGGCACCGTTTGCTCCCCACATCCGATTCTTTCTTCTGCCAAGGAGACGGAAAACCGGCAGCTCAGACATCGCTGAACTGCCGGTTCCTGTTTTAAACTATACTATTGCCATTGGAACATTATTTGTCAAAACGTTCCTGTCATTATCCTATTCATCTTTTTACCTTTATTTTCATAGCATGGTTTCTTATTCCTTTCATTTGCCCTGTTTCATCCTCCTTTCATTTGCCCTGCATTTTCATTGCCTTGCTCAGCGTCTGCCGCCGAAGTGGCCACCGCCGCCAGAACGTCCACCACCGCTGAAGCCACCGCTTCTCCTGCTTGAAGAACCGCTGCTGAAGCTGCTCCTGCTCTGACTATCGCTGCGGGGCGTGAAAGAGCTTGACGGGCGTGAGCTTGACGAGAAGCTGGAGGAGGAACCTTTGTATGACGGTGCAGTGCGGTTCACCGTAGTGCGCGAGCTGCTCTCCCTCATTTCCCTCGAGTCCATCATTTTCACATTGTCAAAGCTCTTGTTTCTTACGCTTCTGAACATCGTACGGCTGCGGTCCATGTTAGTATTGGGCCTCAGCGTGGGCTTGTTGCTCTGTCCGTTGCCGTTGCCGCCAGGTTGGTAGTCCGAACGTCCGCCGCCGCGATACCCGCCCTGGTTTCCTTGGCCTCTGTTGCTGCCCCAGTTGTCGTTGCGTCCCGGACGGCTGGCGTAGTCGTCATGACGGTTGCCACGATCATTGCGGTCATTGCGGTTCCAATTGTCATTGCGGTTCCAGTTGTCATTGCGGCCAGGGCCTCTGTCGTTGCGGTCGAATCCACCGTCATGGCCTCTATGGCCTCTGAAGTCGCCGCGGTCAAAGCGGTCTCTCATGCCGTAGCGCGACCCGCCCGGACGGTGGCCGAACGTTCTGCCGTGATACCAGCTGCGCCCGCCGTTCATCCTCCAGCTGTGGCCTCCGCAGTATGTGGCATAGAAGCCAGGACGACCGAAGTAGAAGTATGTGCGGTGTGGGTATCTTGCGTATACCGAGAATCTCCATACTCCGTTGGTCCATACGAGCGGCCGGTAGAAATATGCCGCCGAGCAGAAGGCGTTATACTGCCAGTCGAAGAGTATGTAGCTCAGGTCGAGGTTACGCCTTGTCCAATACGTGCCGTAGAGGTCGTCGTAGGTGTTTATACTCATCAGATAATCCAGGTTCACCTCGTATGCCGCCTCATACTGCTCGTCGTTGAGATTCAGTTCATACGCCATCTTGTCGGTGAGGAACAATGCCCTTTCCCTTGCCTGCTCATAGCTCATCGCCGAAGCCGAGAGAGCTACCGTGAGCATCATTGCCATTGATAATATAAACCGTTTCATAATCTTATTATTTTTAATTGTTATTACTTGCTTTTTATGCTTTGTCTTTTTTTCTGATGCAAAGAAACAAAGAATTTCATAGCCGATGAAAGGTTTTTCCCTAAATGGGGAGGGGAATTTCCCTATTTGTGACAGTAAGGAATAAATTGGCATGATTTGAGCAAAAAATATGGGGGAAGACATCTTATTGACATGAAACTATCATCCCTCGAATCGCAGCAAATTATTTTTTAGCGTCACTTTATTAGATTATTCACGGAAAAATACTTAACTTCGCACATATTTATATATTTCGGCCCATGATGTATTGGCTGAAAGACAACAAACGGCAAGTACTCAACAACAAGCAACAAGTATCATCAACAAGCAAGACCAAAGGACTACAAGGATATGATAAAATCTACACTCTGCAGCATCCTGATGCTCGTTCCGCTCAGCGTCTGTGCCCAGGAGGACACCGACGAGGTGGAGAGCCGGAAACCGGCAGGCTGCATGGAATACATGTTCGAGGCACAGGGCTCCGGCTCCAACGGCAAGACGCCTCTCTGGCTTAACGCCAACAAATACGGACTCAGTTCGCTGAAGCAGGGCAACGGCTACGCCAGGGCTTCCATCACGCGCAGCATCTCCCCATACGACGCGGACAACAAGGCCACGAGGACTGACTGGGGATTCGGCGCCGACATCGCCGTACCCGTGAACTACACGAGCAACTTCGTCATACAGCAGGCCTATGTGGAGGGCAGATGGCTCCACGGCACACTGTCGGTGGGCAGCAAGCAGCGCGACATGAACCTGAAGAACAGTCGGCTGAGCAGCGGCAGCCAGACACTGGGCATCAATGCGCGCCCCGTGCCGCAGGTGCGCCTTTCGCTCGAAGACTACTGGACAGTGCCCCTCACCGGCAATCTGCTGCATATCAAGGGACACATCGCATACGGAATGCAGACCGATGACTCATGGCAGCACGACTTCACTGCCAAGCGCAGCCGCTATGCCGACCACGTGCTCTATCACACCAAGGCCGGATTCCTGCGCATAGGCAAAGACCCGTATATGTATCCCCTCTCCCTCGAACTCGGACTGGAGATGGCTTCGCTCTTCGGCGGAAACTCCTATTCGCCCAACGGCGACGGCACGATGACCAAACTTGAGGGCGACAAGGGCGTACACGCCTTCTGGAACGCCTTCATACCCGGCGGCAAGGATGCCACCGACGGAAACAACTACAAGAATGCCGAAGGCGACCAGCTCGGCAGTTGGATGATACGGCTGAACTACGAGAAGGACACATGGCGCGCCGGACTGTATGCGGAGAAATTCTTCGAGGACCATTCGGCAATGTTCATGCTCGACTACGACGGATACGGCAGCGGCGAGGAATGGCAGGTGAAGAAGAAGAAAAGATATGCCTTGTACGACATGAAAGACTGGATGCTCGGCTTCGACCTGCATCTGAAATACGGCACGTGGCTGAGGAACATCGTGGCGGAATACCTCTACACCAAATACCAGAGCGGACCGATTTACCACGACCACACCACCACCATCCCCGACCACATCGGCGGACAGGACGACTTCTACAACCACAACATCTACCCGGGATGGCAGCACTGGGGACAGGTTATCGGCAATCCACTCTATCTCTCGCCCATATACAACACCGACGGGAAGATATACATACGGAACAACCGCTTCATGGCGTTCCATCTGGGATTCGACGGCAGACCGACGGCCAATACCCGCTACCGCATGCTCGCCACATACCAGGACGGACTCGGCACATACAGCGACCCGTATCTCAAGATACACCACAACGTGAGCTTCCTCTTGGAGGGCGAATACAGGTTCACGGGGCGCTTCATGCCCGGATGGACCGTCAAGGGAGGATATGCGATGGACTTCGGAGCCATCCGCGGCAACAACCAGGGCTTCCAGCTCACAGTGTCGAAATGCGGCATCATAAAGGAAAAGAACCGCAGTGGGAAGGACAGGATGTAATGATGGAACAGGAGGAAAAGAAAGAGGAAAAGGAAGAAGAAAAGGAAGAGAAAGAGGAAGAAGATAAACCGGCAAAGAAGAAACAATAAAAACAAATGACAAAGATGAAAAAGGCAACATACATCATGGGCGCAATGATTGCCGCCATAATGACGGCAGCCACGTTCAGCGCCTGCACCATAGAATCGTCAGACGCCGGCGACTACGAGGGCATGTGGCATCTCACAAGGGTGGACACCATCGCCACAGGCGGAGTGCTCGACCTGTCGAGGCAGAAGATATACTGGTCGTTCCAGTTCAAGCTGATGGAGGGAAGAGACAAGTCGGCCAAGGAGAGGGCCATCCTCATGCGCTTCAGTTCCGGCGGTGGCAAACTGGTGCTCAACAGTCCGTATGCCTACAACCGCGAGGAGGGCGACGAACCGCTCAGCGACATCACGCTGCTCAAGCCCTACGGCATAAACAAGACGGAAGAGGAATTCCAGGTGTTGAGCATAAGCGGCAGCAATATGAAGCTGCAGTCGGAAATGCTGGTTCTGAGTTTCAAGAAGTTCTAAACCGGCTGTTTCTTCCTGCCGTTTATCCGATGCGTAATGACGACATTGATGCCCATAAAGAGCAGGATGTCCAGCAAGACGATGAGCGTGATGTCAAGATGCGGAACCAGCAAGCCGTTCACCACCATGAACATCAGCTGGATGCCGAGGATGGCAAACAGGGCCTGATGCTGAGTAAGCCCCGCCGCAAGCATCTTATGATGGATATGGCGCTTGTCGGGATTGAATATCGGCGTATGGTGATACAGTCTGACGAATATCACGCGGAACACATCAAACACCGGCACGATGAGCAGCGTATAGGCATACACCAGACAAATCTTCTCGTATGCCATCGGATTTCCGAAGAGATTGAGGAAATACCTTCCTTCGGGAATGAAGTCCGGACGGTTCATGGAGAATTTCACGATGAAGAAGCTGAGCATGAAGCCGAGCGTCAGACTGCCCGAATCGCCCATGAAAATCTTCAGTCCCCTCGCCACCGAACCGAATATGTTATAATACATATACGCAATGATGATGCCCATCAGTCCGGCTATCATCACGCAATACACATACAATTCTATACAATAGAAGCCGTACATGAAGCCGGCAAGCGCAACAAGCGCCAGTCCGCCCGAAAGTCCGTCGATGCCGTCTATCAGATTCATTGCATTGTCGATAAAGGCAATGCACAACACCGTGAGAGGGAAGCCCACATAGAACGGTATTTCATGTATTCCGCAGAAGCCGTAGAGATTGTTGACATACAGTCCGGAAAGCGGCAGCAGACTCGCCGCAACGATCTGGAAGAAGAACTTCGTCCTGGCTCCCAGTCCGACGATGTCGTCCACGATACCCACCACATATATTATAAGCAGACTGATGAGGAAGCTCACCGTCCATACGCTCATCGTCACCTTCCTCACTCCAGTCAGACTCTCGAAAGCAAGCAGCATGATGACTGCGGCAAGCAGCATGCTCGGCAGGAAAGATATTCCGCCAAGGCGCGGTATCGCCGCATGATGCACCTTGCGTTCATCCGGCATGTCGTAGAGATTCTTCTTCCGGCAGAATGACAATATAGCCGGAATGAAGCCGAAACCGGTCAACATGCTGATTATGAACGTTCCTAACAAAAGAGTCTTTATCATATTCATTGTGTGTAGTATTATATGGTTGTTGGGGTATCCCGCCCTATACATACAGGCTGAAGACACCGACTATTACGATAACACAAAAAAAAGGTTAATATTGTATCTCACGTCCTATTTATTTTACGGGCATTACAAATCACTGGATATTGCGTCTTTATAATACTAATACACCACAGAATATGAAGACAAACGCTATAAAACTACTCTTGGCGGCGATGATAGCCGCAAATGCAGGCACAGCCCTTGCCGACAACGACGGCGGATGCAATCCTGCCATAAGCAGCCTCATGGAGAACACCTCCATCATCGGGCGCTACGAAACGGGGGCTGGCATGATGCCCGGCGACATCGCTCCGCTCGGCAAACTGCCCTTCAGGATGAAGGATCTGAAGCGCCCCGTGTTCAAGAACACCACGATGACCATATCCCATGCCGACATCGACAGCCGTGGCATGATTACCGATGCCGTCAACTCCAAAATAGAGCAGCTGTCAAGGAAGGGCGGCGGCAGACTCGTGATTCCCGAAGGCCACTGGCTCTCGGGGCGCCTGATTCTGAAGAGCGGCGTGGACCTGCACCTCGACAGAGGCTGCACGCTGGAGTTCTCCGCCGACATCAACGACTACCAGCCGGCGCTCTTCACCCGTCACGAAGGCATCGAGATAATGGGTGCCGGCGCTTTCATCTATGCACACAAGGCCAAGAATATTGCCCTGACGGGTCAGGGCACGGTAATGGGACCGCCGATGGATGCCGGGATGCGGCGTCTGAAGAACGGCAACAGCGTGGTGGAGCGCGACATCGACCACCGCTCGCCCGTAGCCTCGCGCATCTGCGACGGTAAGGAGGGCAGGACATTCTACCGTCCCAAGTCGTTCGCCCCGATTGACTGCCGCAACGTGTTCGTGGAGGGCGTGACGTTCGAGCGCAGCGTGCTCTGGAACATCAACCCCATCTACTGCGAGAACGTCATCATACGCGGCGTGACGGTGAACTCCGAAAAGGTGCCGAGCGGCGACGGAATAGACATCTCCTCATGCCGCAACGTACTTATAGAATACTCCACGCTGAACTGCGGCGACGACTGCTTCACGCTCAAGAGCGGAAGGGCCGAAGACGGCATCCGCGTGGGCAGGCCGACGGAGAACGTGGTGATACGCTACTGCCTCGCCCAAAAGGGACACGGCGGCATAACCTGCGGCAGCGAGACGGCGGCAGGGATAAAGAACGTGTATCTGCACCACTGCGTCTTCGACGGCACGCGGACTGGCTTCCGCTTCAAGACGCGGCGCAACCGCGGCGGCGGAATATGGGACATCACGTATGACAACGTGAGGCTCATCGACGTGAAAGAAGCCTTCACCTGGGACCTCCTCGGCAGCAGGACATACATGGGCGAACTGGCCCAGCGCAACCCGCCGCTCGCCATAACTCCGCTCACGCCTACGGTGAAGGACATCCGCATCAGCAACTTCGTCATCGAGTCGGCCGACCGCATGATGAGCATGAACACCATACCCGAAATACCCACCACAGGCATCCTGATAGAGAACGGTGCTGTACGCACCAACCGCATCTTCAAGAACCTCAACGACGTGGGCGGACTGACGCTCCGCAACCTGACCATCCAGGCCACGGACAACAGCCTCAACATCGACAACAGCCGAGGCATTCTCTTCGACCACGTGCGGTTCCTCGTGCCCACGGGCTCGCTATCATACAACATCATCGGCAAGGATGCCGTGAAACCGACAATCAGAAAATAAGAAAATAAAACAATAAGGAAACATGAAAAAATCATTTGTCCTCTTCATGCTTGCTATGACAAGCATCTGCGCCATGGCAGGCGGATTCGACACCGCAAGGCGCGACGCGATACTCAAGGAGATTTCGGGAGCCAGGATTCCCGAACGCCAACAGCTGATAACCCGTTTCGGAGCCAAGGGCGACGGCAGGAAAGACTGTCTGCCGGCATTCCACAAGGCTATAGCCAAGTCGAAGAAACTCGGCGGCCTGCGCATCATCGTGCCTGCCGGAACATATTACCTCCGCGGCCCCATCCACATGGAGAGCAACACCTGTCTGGACCTGCAGGAAGGCGCCGTATTGAAGTTCGACCCCACCCCACAGCTCTACCTTCCCATGGTGAAGACAAGCTGGGAGGGCACATTCCTGCAGAACCACTCACCCTTCATCTATGGATATAACCTCCACGACGTATCGATCATCGGCCGCGGAACAATCGACGGCAATGCCGCCTCCACCTTCGCCACATGGCGCAAGGACCAGAAGCGCGACCAGATGCTTTCGCGCAAGATGAACCATGAGGAGATTCCCGTGGAGCAGCGCAACTTCGGCAAGGACACCAAGCTGCGCCCGCATCTGATACAATTCTTCAACTGCCGCAACATCACGCTCTCTGACTTCTTCATCACCAACTCCCCCTTCTGGTGCGTGCATCTGCTCAAGAGCGACAACATCATCTGCCGTGCCCTGCGCTACGACGCAAAGCTCGTGAACAACGACGGCATTGACCCTGAATCCTCGCGCAACATACTCATCGAGGACGTTGAGTTCAACAACGGCGACGACAACGTGGCCATCAAGAGCGGAAGGGACAACGACGGTTGGCACTGCGCAACGCCATCGGAGAACATCGTGATACGCCGCTGCCGCTTCAAGGGACTGCATGCCGTGGTTATCGGCAGCGAACTGTCGGGCGGAGTTAGAAACGTGTTCGTGGAGGACTGCACCTACGCAGGCTACTGCAAGCGCGGCATCTACGTGAAGAGCAACCCCAACCGCGGCGGATTCGTGGAGAACCTGTACGTAAGGAACTGCGAGTTTGACGAAGTGGAGGACCTCTTCTACATCACGAGCATGTATGCCGGCGAGGGAATGGACGACAACCACTTCACCACCATCCGCAACATCCACGTGGACAACCTGCGCTGCCGCAAGGCGCGCGCCGCCGGAATAGTATTGCAGGGCACCGAGGCGAAACCTCTCGCCGACATCTCCTTCAACGCCGTGGACATCAACGAAGTGAAAAACGCCCTGAGCATGGACCATACCAAGGGCGTTTCATTCTCCAACTGCCATCTCGGCGGCAAGGCCGGTGTGCCTACGCAGGTAACGGCAAAGGATAATATTTTTTCTTCGCATTAGAAGCGGAACTGCAGCTGCACGTCTGCCATATTGTAGTTATGGTCAGAGAGAGTGCGGTCGTTTACAAATACATATTCGGCGGTGACTCCAATGTTCTTTGAGAACTTGTAGTCGGCGCCGATTTCATACATTGTCTTTGATGTGTTCCATGAGCCGTCTCTGCGATACATGTTATAGCGTGCCTTCAGGTGCGCTTTCTTTTTCTTTATCGGTGCTATGGCAAGGGCATACAGTCCGTCTGCCTTGCTTCCGTAGCCGTTAAGCTTGAGGTCCGGGTTCTTCTCGTTGTCAGAAGTCTTGAATCCCTCTCCCGTACTATGTATGTATTCGGTGCGGAAAGTCCAGTCGCTCTTCGTCTTGTAGTCCGCACTGATAGCATAGCGGTGTTGAGGCAGACTTTTCTTTTCTGTGTGCTTCACGTTGCTGTCATCGGTATAGCTCCATTCTCTTGCGTAGGAACCTTCAAGTCCGAACACACCGATGCGCATTCCTTCAACGGGCATTACCCAGATGCCACCGGCAATGGTCTTCTGCTGGTCCACATCCTTTGTGTTGATGCCCTGTCCGTTGAACACGCCCACCTGGTAATGCAGCAGGTTTCTTCCGCGGGCGTTCTTCAGCAGGTCACCCTGCACCTGCACACCGATGTCGCGTCCGTTGCTTGAGTGCTGTCCCGTACGGTCGGAGAATCCCGACAGGCAGTTCACGTTCTGGCTGTAGCCCATGAATCCCTGGTCAATCGGGTGCATGGGGTTCTCAAACGTGAAGGGCAGCTTGAACTGTCCCGCCTTCACCCTGAAGAACGGGTATTTCTGCCATTCGGCAAAGAGGTCCACGAGTCGTGGCGAACTGCCCTTCGTCGACGTGTTGCCGTTCACCTGCACCTGCGCCTTCCAGTAGAAATCATTCTGTATCCTGCCGTCCAGCGACAGTCTGACGAGCCTCAGGTCGAAGCTGTTCGACTTGTCGCCCTTCTTGCCCGACGCCTGATATTGCACGAGTCCGTAGCCCGAAAGCTTCACGTTCTGAAACCACTGAGCCGGCTTCGGCTCCTGTGCCACACACGATGCTGCCGCCAACATCATGGCGGCAAAAACTGATTTTCTCATTTTTGGTAAATATGTTTTGTCCAGACAAGCCGGAAAATGCTTGCCACAGGAAATTTTCTGCAAAGGTAGCACATTAAAGACACACCTCCAAGACCCTGCCACAGGAAATGCCGCGGAGCCGCAAATTGTTCATTCTCCCTCTTCGCCAATTATAAAAGAATGCCAACAGGGAAAAGTCTCTATGAGCAGAGAATGTTTTTTGATAGAAAAACAAAAAAAATTTTTTTTCTTTTTTTACCCTCACACCCTCACTTTTCGCCTGAAACGCCCTGTTTATCGGGGTTTCAAGGGTGAGGGTAAGTGTGAGGGTAGAAATTTTACCCTCACACTCTCACAACAAACCTTTTTGCTTACGGGAAAACAGAGGACAACCCGAACGCTTTTTTCTTTCGCCCCACATGAACCGAAATGCTTTTTTCATAGAAAATATGCAGCGATGCAGGGTATGATTCAAAATAATGTTGTAATTTTGCAGCATCGATTTATCCCATCCATACAGAATACACGCTACGGGTGGGGGAACTAAGTCTGTAATTCTGAACAAAATACACAAGTATAATACCGAAGGGCGGTATTATGAACAAAATGAACTGCAAAGACAATATGGAAGAAAAAAGCACAAAAGAGGAACAGATTCTCATCCGCATCACAGGACGCGACCGTCCTGGACTGACAGCATCCATCATGGAAATCCTTGCAAGCAAGGATGCCAAGATTCTCGACATCGGCCAGGCCGACATCCACGCCACGCTCTCGCTCGGCATTCTCATACGCATACACGAGGACGCGTCGGGACAGGTGATGAAGGAATTGCTCTTCAAGGCTACGGAACTGGGAGTGAACATCGGATTCTCGCCCATCACCGACGATGAATACGAGAAATGGGTGGAACGCCAGGGCAAGAACAGATACATCCTTACCATCATCGGCCGCTCACTCTCGGCCAAACAGATAGGAGCCGTTACCATGGTGATAACCCGCCACGGGCTGAACATCGACTCCATACTGCGACTCACCGGACGCATGAGCATAAAGAACCCCATACATAAAGCCAAGGCATGCATACAGTTCTCGCTGCGAGGCACGCCCGAAAACCGTCCGGCGATGCAGGAGGAACTGATGCACATATCATCGGAGATGGAAATCGACTTCTCCTTCCAGCGCGACGACATGTACCGCCGCATGCGCCGACTCATCTGCTTCGATATGGACTCCACGCTCATCCAGACGGAATGTATCGACGAGCTGGCCGAGCGCGCCGGAGTGGGCAAAAAGGTGAGGGAAATCACCGAAAGCGCCATGCGCGGCGAAATTGACTTCAAGGAGAGCTTCACGCGCCGCGTGGCACTGCTCAAGGGACTGGACGCCAGCGTGATGGAGGACATTGCAAAGAACATGCCGATCACGGAGGGAGTGGACAAGCTGATGTTCGTGTTGAAGCGGTGCGGCTACAAGATTGCCATCCTGAGCGGAGGATTCACCTACTTCGGCGAATACCTGCAGCGCAAATACGGCATCGACTACGTATATGCCAACGAACTCGAAGTGGACGAAAACAACAAGCTCACGGGTCGCTATCTCGGCGAAATCGTAGACGGACACCGCAAGGCGGAGCTGCTGAAGCTCATCGCACAGGTGGAAAAGGTGAACCTGGCACAGACCATCGCCGTGGGCGACGGGGCAAACGACCTGCCTATGCTCGGCGAAGCCGGACTGGGCATCGCTTTCCATGCCAAGCCCCGCGTGATGGCAAACGCCAAGCAGAGCATCAACACCATCGGTCTCGACGGAGTGCTCTATTTCCTCGGATTCAAGGACAGCTATCTGGGCGAACAGGGAAAGATGTAATCCCCCTTCGCCAGACTATATACAAACGGAATCCCTCCCCCGTTTCCCGTTCAGGGACGCAGGGGAGGGATTCTGCTTTTTGTGTATATTCTGACTATCAAGCCATCAACGAAAACAAACTTCAGAAATCCAAATGAATTCTGTCTTTTTTATACCATCATTTCCGGAACAGCCGTTTCGGAAACAACAAGCGGAAGCAAGGCCGGGAGCGCCCGTTAGGTACAACGACACACTTTCTCCGTCTATAAGGTAAAACAAACATTATATATATGAAAAGGATAATACTCTTGTCTGCCGCGACACTGACACTCGCCACGGCAGCAATACCGGCAGCGGCAGCCCCCGTCAAGAAGGGCAACAGCCACATTCTGTGGTATGACAAGCCGGCAACAATGTGGACCGAGGCACTGCCGATAGGCAACAGCCGGCTCGGGGCAATGGTATACGGCACACCAGCCGCCGACCGTCTGCAGCTCAACGAAGAGACAATCTGGGCAGGACGCCCCAACAACAACGCAAATCCTGAGGCAAGGGAATATCTGCCTAAGGTGAGGGAACTGGTATGGCAAGGCAAATACAAGGAGGCGCAGGACATGGCCACGGCACACGTCATGGCGAAGACAAACTGCGGAATGCCCTACCAGCCGTTCGGCGACCTGTATATCAACTTCCCCGGACAGGACAACTACACCGACTACCGCCGCGAACTGAGTCTCGACTCGGCACGCGTGGTGACGGAATACAAGTCAGGCGGAGTAAGCTTCAAGCGCGAATACATCTCGTCGCTCAGCGGAAACGTGATAATGGTTCACCTCACCGCCGACCGCAAGGGAATGATAACCTGCAACGCCAACATGACATCGCCGCAGCAGGACGTGACCATCGCCTCGGAAGGCAAGGAGATAGTATTGAGCGGCATCAGCGGATGGCACGAAGGACTGAAAGGCAAGGTGCAGTTCACCGGCCGCGCCACGGCGACCACAATCGGCGGAACCGTGGTGAGCAAGGACGGAGTGCTGCAGATAAAAGGAGCCGACGAGGCAACGATATACCTAACGATAGCCACCAACTTCAAGAAATACAACGACATCAGCGGCAACGACACGCTGATATCCAGAAACACGCTGCACGAAGCCGTGAAAAGCCCCTTCGCCCAGCTGAAGCAGAAGCACTACGACCTGTACAGAAGCCAGTTCGGCAGAGTCTGCCTGGACCTCGGCAAGGACCTCTATGCCGACCGCACGACAGACTGGCGCGTGGAGCACTTCAAGGAGCACAACGACGAGCATCTGGTGGAGACATACTTCCAGTTCGGCCGCTATCTCCTCATCTGCACCTCGCAGCCCGGCACGCAGCCGCCAACGCTGCAGGGCATCTGGAACGACAAGATGCTGCCGTCATGGGACAGCAAATATACCTGCAACATCAATCTCGAAATGAACTATTGGCCGGCTGAGGTGGCCAATCTGAGCGAACTCACGGCTCCGCTCTTCTCGCTCATAAAGGACGTGAGCGAGACGGGACGCGAAACGGCACGCACGATGTATGGCGCCGACGGATGGGTGCTCCACCACAACACCGACCTATGGCGCGTCACGGGAGCCATCGACAAGGCCCCCTCAGGACTCTGGCCCACAGGCGGGGCATGGATGGCGCAGCATCTGTGGGAACATTATCTCTATACGGGCGACAAGCAGTTCCTCGCCTCAGTATATCCCGAGATGAGGGATGCAGCGCGCTTCCTCAACCAGACGATGGTGCGCAACCCGAACAACACCAACTGGATGATATGTCCGAGTCTGTCGCCCGAAAACCCCCATCCGCACCACGCCACGACGGCAGCCGGCGTGACGATGGACAACGAACTCATCTTCGACCTCTTCAGCCACGTCATCGAGGCTTCAAGAATCCTCGGCATGAATGGCGACAAGGCATTCACAGACAGTCTGCAGAACAAGATAAACGGCTTGCTGCCGCTGCAGACAGGCCGTTGGGGACAGCTGCAGGAATGGAAAGACGACTGGGACAACCCCAACGACACACACCGCCACGTGTCGCATCTCTACGCCCTGTATCCAAGCAACCAGATATCACCCTTCCGCACTCCCGAACTGACCGCCGCCGCACGCACATCGCTCATACACCGCGGCGACCCGTCTACGGGATGGAGCATGGGATGGAAAGTATGTCTGTGGTCGCGTCTGCTCGACGGCAACCATGCTCTGAAGCTCATTGGAGACCAGCTGACGCTCGTACGCAACGAGAAGAAGAAGGGCGGCACATACGCCAACCTCTTCGATGCACACCCGCCATTCCAGATTGACGGCAACTTCGGCTGTGCCGCCGGTATCGCCGAAATGCTGCTGCAGAGCCACGACGGTTTCGTGTATCTGCTGCCTGCACTACCCGACGCATGGAAGGAGGGAAGCGTAAGCGGACTGAAGGCCCGCGGCGGATTCGAGGTGAGCATGGAATGGAAAGACAACGCCATCACCTCGGCAACCATAACATCCCACAACGGCGGCGTGCTGCGCATCCGCTCTGCCGTGCCGCTCAAGGGCAAGGGAGTGAAAGCGGCAAAGGGCGAAAACAGGAACCCGCTGTTCAAGACGCCAGACGGAATCAAACAGAAGATAAACTTCCCCGACAAGATTGAGAAGATGCCCGAACTCCGGAAGACTTACCTCTATGACATCAATACGAAGAAGGGGGAGGTCGTGGAATTAATTACCCACCCTGGCCCTCCCAAAGGGAAACCCACCCTGGCCCTCCCAAAGGGAGGGAATGAAGTTACTTTTATATATTAGGTGGAATTAATCAAATAAGAACAGGTAATAGATTAGAGAGTTAATTATTAAAATATCAACCATAAAATATACTTACCTTATTGGAGTGTCAGAAACTCCATTCCCTCCCTTGGGAGGGTTTGGGTGGGTATCAAAATCAATATGAAGAAATCCTTATTACTCGCAGCCCTCGTGCTGCTCGCCACCACAGCGGCAAGCGCCGCAAGGAAGGCAATCTACAAGCCGTGGGAAAACGGCAGACTGAAAGTATCCGACAACCAGCGCTATCTTGTACACGAAAACGGGAAAGCATTCTTCTGGCTCGGCAACACATCATGGCTCATGCCCGAAAGGCTGAACCGCGACGAGGTGGAATACTTCCTCGACAAGGAGCGCCAATGCGGCTACAACGTGGAGCAGATACAGGTGCTCAACGCCATCCCTACATTCAATGTCTACGGACAGCAGGCCAACAACAAGGAGTTCGACTTCAGCCGCGTGTCGCGACCGGGCATCTACGGATACTGGGAGCACATGGACTACATCGTGGACCAGGCAGAAAAGAACGGCATCTACATCGCAATGGACTGCATCTGGGGCTCAATGATAGGCGACATGGACGTGAAGAAGGCCACGGCATACGGCAAGTTCCTCGGCGAGAGATACAAGAACAAGCCGAACATCATCTGGCTCATCGGCGGAGATATCCTCGGCGACAAGTCGCCTGAGGTGTGGGACGCCCTTGCACGCGCCATAAAGAAATACGACAAGAACCACATCATGACCTTCCACCCACGCGGCAGGACCACTTCCGCACGATGGTTCAACGACCACGAATGGATGGACTTCAACATGTTCCAGAGCGGACACCGCCGCTACGGACAGCGCAACGGCGACGGCGACTACACCATAAAGGACAACACCGAGGAGGACAACTGGCGCTACGTTGACATGAGCTTCGAGAAGAAGCCGCTGAAGCCGGTCATCGACGGAGAACCGTCGTATGAGGACATTCCGCAGGGACTGCACGACTTCTCCGCTCCGCGCTGGATGGACTACGACGTGCGCCGCTATGCCTACTGGGCTGTGTTTGCAGGCTGCTTCGGACATACATACGGCCACAACTCCGTGATGCAGTTCATGCGTCCGGGCGTATTGGCATCGTTCGGAGCCGAGAAGCCATGGTGGGAAGCGATGAACGACCCCGGCTACAACCAGATGAAATACCTGAAATGGCTGATGCTCACATTCCCGTTCACTGAGGGAGAAGGCGACCAGAGCATCATTGCCGGACAGAACGGCGAGCGCTACGACCGCGTCATCGCCATGCGCGGCAAGGACTTCATGCTTGTCTACAACTACAGCGGCAAGCCTATGCAGATTGACCTCGGCAAGATCAGCGGACAGAAGAAGAACGTATGGTGGATGAATCCTACCAACGGCAAGCTCTCGTTCGTCGGCGAGATGGACAGCAAAGTGACGGAGTTCACCCTCGACGGTGCCTACCTCCGCGGCAGCGACCGCATCCTCATCGCCACAGACGCTTCAAAGAACTATCTGCAGAAGGACCAGACGGAGCTTGAGGAGAAGGACTAACCGCCACTCCCCTGCAATAATCCGCGAAACCATACCCACACAGAACCCCGGCAACCCCCAAAACGGTTGCCGGGGTTTTCTTTTTACGCCGCCCGCCGGAAGGAAATCCTAATTCCCCATTATATAAAGGTATTCCGGATTCCTCCCTCCCGATTCCCAATCAAAGACAGTTCCCAATTACCGGAAGAATTGCATTTTTTGCATGAAACAATGATGCAATAGCGAAATATTTTATATTTTTGCAGATAATTACAAAACAACCTCAAATCCGCAACCTATAGGGTTTAGTGGGATTT
>ULRN01030217.1_pt1 | contig 20416 bp, 14 predicted proteins | sample 1955461 | NCBI WGS metagenome assembly ULRN01 (sample SAMEA4835683, study PRJEB28245) | human gut metagenome | biome: gut microbiome; material: fecal sample | place: Denmark | collected 2008 | reverse complement strand
TTCGATTCCTTATCGTAATCCTTAATAGTAAGATATCCGCTTTGATAAATCATCGGCAATGGATATTCCACATCGGCTTTATAGTTGATGAATTCATCCGGAAGATAGAATTTATTGGTAAGTTCATCAATGCCCTCATGAAAATGATTCATCAAGCGAATCAAGTAAGAAGGTGTTCCGCTGGCAAACCAATAATCGCGGATCTTTGAGTTGTAAAAGGCATTCAACAAACTGAATGGGTTATAGATATCAGTCATGCCTTCACCAAAATGATAACCGTCATAATGACGTTTCAGTTTCTGACGAATTTCTTCTTCTGTGCATCCATCAGATTCCGCCATTTTGCGGATTGGTTCAGCAAACTGTGTATGTAATTCTTCTTCAGTAATGCCGCAGAGGGCTTCAAACTTCTCGGTCATGCTGATATCAAGCGGCTGGTTGAAACCACTGAACACGCTTACTTGCGAGAATTTTGTAACACCAGTAAGGAAGACGAAACGGAGTGAAGCATCGGCTTGTTTGAATACGGAATAGAACGATTTAAGAATTTCACGATTCTGCTCCAATAACTCAGGATCTTTCTCAAGCACATCGAGCAGTGGTTTGTCGTACTCATCGACTAAGACTACAGCGCCTCGTCCTGTATGTTCGGCAGCGGCTTGTAGGATGCGGTTGAAACGAGAGCCCAAATTAAAATCCACCTCCGGAGTTATTCCGTATTCTTTTTCCCAATCGTGCAGATAGCCTTCGATTTTCATGTTCAGAGCGTTAGGCTCCGAAAAATTAGTGCCATTAAAATCGAAATGAAATACCTTATGAACGTGCCAGTCGTGCTCCAAAGCATCAATCTTTAGACCTGCGAACAGATTCTTTTTGCCTTCGAAATAAGCTCGAAGTGTAGAGAGCAACAGACTTTTTCCGAAGCGTCGGGGACGGCTCAAGAAATATATTTGTCCTTCCTTCACCAAAGAATATACCAAATCTGTTTTATCAACATAGACAAACTTTCCTTCAATTATCTTTTCGAATGTCTGTATGCCAACCGGATATTTCATAATGCTTCAATTTTATTGTGCTAAATACATGTTTTGCACAAAAGTATAAAATTAAAACGAATAAACGATTATACATCTCATTTTCTAATCGTGTAAAGCCTGAATACTAAGGTGTTATTACCTTCTGAAAATAGCGGGCTGTTGACTCGTTGGGCTTTCAGTCCGCTATTTTCAGGTGATATTAATTATGATACAAATAGCTATTACTCCGCAGTACCACCGTGGTCTTCGCCATCGGTTTCCCATGGATTGATGCCTACGTTGATGCCGTTGTTAGTCTTGGTAACTACTACCGGACAATTATATACCTTACCCTTTTCGAAGGTGAAAGCCTTGGTGAGATTGTATGGCTTGCCATCTATTGTTACGGTGATAAGCTGAGTGCTTTCTACGGTTTGAGGCACTACCAAGAGCTTATATGTTTCGCCAGAGAGCCAAGGGGTGCAAGTCTTTGCATCGCCTGTGGCACTGATGGTGCCGGTAGACAGATTGATAGTGGCGTTAGTCTTAAGGCCGTTTACTGCTACCTTTACATCGGCTGCCTTCAATGACTCGGCGGTGAAACCGTTTCCGGGCTTCACGGTGATGTGCATATTACTCATCATGTGCGAAGTCATTACTTTTACGGCTTCGGCAGTGGGCGCTACGTTAGCTGTCGTACCGTAAACAAAGTCGCTCTTCTTATAATCTGATTCGGCGGACTGATTATCCATAGCTGTAAACGCCAACTTAGTTACATCGGCTACGCTGCTTACGTACGGATGATAAACGTAGAAATCGGCATGAGTAGAATTATCTGCCCAATAGATAGGTGCATCCGGATTCCATGTGCCGGAGTAAGTAAAGCCCATGTTGTTTACATGATTTCCGTTGTTTTTCAGCGTGCCGGCAGTTCCGCCGGAATAGTTCACCACATAAACACCTATCTTATCGCCGCTATCGAACGAGTTATCCGTAATGCGGCTCAACTGAGTTGTAATGGTAATAGGAAGTTTCTCTGCCGGTTTCTCCGGTGCCGACGGAATAATTTCGTCCGAGCTGCCAGAAGAACAAGATGCCACGAGACAAGCTACCAATAATGAGCCGAATAAATTCTGTTTTTTCATATCTTTAAGTATTAAATGTTATTGTTCTTTGTTCCAGTTCTCTATTTCTCCGCCTATTTCTATCTTTACTTGCTCTGGAGCTTTAGAGATAACAAGCGATATGGTGTGACACATGCCCATACGGAATACGAAGTTATCTTCTACCAGATACGCTACTCCATTCATTACCACTTCGAACAGTGGGCGACGGCGGTCTATACGCTGCGGAACCAAGATGGCACCAAACTTATGATTCCCTTCGTTGCGTGCGGTGATAGTGGCTTCGCGTCCGTACATATATTTTGTAGCTATTCCGGCACTAAGGTCTATAGTAGCCTGAGGCACGGTGTTATGAATATAGACTTTAGCGTCGTCGGGCAAGTCGCCATTGTAATCGCGACCTTTAACCAAGCGAATGCATACCCTACTCATGCAGTGTCTGAACTGCAAAGGCACACCTGCTGCAGAAGCTGTTTGCGACTTTGCCGAGGCGAATAAGAAATCGCTTTCATTATATCCTTGCGAAGTCTGATCTAATGCCACGCTAAACTGATAGTCTGAAATGGAGTTGATAGACTGACTGTAGGGCGCGTAGGCGTAAACATCGTATGTTCCGTTATTCCAGTACACGGGTGTTTCTGTTTTCCACTCGGGTGCGATATATGTAAGCTTGGCATTGTTTACATAGTTGCCGCCTATCTGTAGCAGTGATTTTTCTTCTGTAACGAAGAGACCTATACGGTCGTTATTCTCGAATCCGGTTTCTGTGGCGCGAGAATCTGCCGCATCGGGATGAAGTACATGGAATTTCATTATATCCATGTCTTCGCTATCCGACTGCAGATTGTGGCTTGTGCACGATGGAAAAGCCATAAGCCCTACCAGCATTATGCTTATGCCGGACGGAATTAATGTATGTATGGCTTTATTTATTACTTGTTTCATAATGGTTTAAATTGGTCCGTAATTAAATAATTGTTTTAGCTTTCTCAAAACTTAGGAGAGCCTTTATGAATGATAGGCTGACTGTGGTTTGGAGCTGGCTTATCGCTGAGTTTGTTCCATGGCGCTACATCATAGCGAGTAGAGCGACTGCCGGGGTTTGGGTTATCGTTCTTAACAAACTCATCGAACGAGTAGGTTCGCCGGCATATTGCTTGATGCGTTTCACTATGGCTTCGCGACTGATGGTGCTGAAGTAAGGGATATTATTGTTCATACAGCTATTAAGCTCCGATCGGAACACGCCACGAGAGTGCATAAATCCGCCTTCGTATATATCTACCACCGCGCTATACTTATCGTTAAAGATAAGGTGCGACCAAGGCACTTCGTGCATCTTACCAGTAAGCGACAAGTTCTCGTACCAACCATTGGCTTTTGCGGCATTAATATTTGCTTCGTGAGGACAGCAAAAACATTTGCAACTTGAGATAAACGCATTGTGATAGATATATTCATCGCCCAACTTACCAAAGCCATGACCACCGGCTTCGTGCTGCACAATGCCACGCGAGTCGTACGGGTAATAATCGGAACTCTTTGGAGTGATAGCGATAGCAGAACCATCTGCCCACATACTTGTTACGCCGCCATAATCTGTAGTGTTAGGGGTAAGAACTATAAGCGTTTGGTTCAGATTGCCACTGTTAACGGTAGGCATACGCATAGCATACTTAAATACATCGTTGGTATTGCACTGCAAAGACGCTCCACCTGTAAACGTAGTTTCGAACTTATTATCGCAAAGCGTATTCACAGTACCCACACCGCTTTCCTGACTCAATGCGATGGCAGTATATACATTGAAATAATCTCGATATGTAGTGTAAGGTTCTACACCGAAGAAGTATTCCATCTGCTGCTTCATATCTTTCAAGTATGTGCCGTTTGCTATATCTTTATTATTATATCCATCGCCCAAGAATACCAAGTTCACGCCATTTCCACGAGTAGCTTTCTGCAGGGTAACAACTTCGTCTTCGTCATAATCATAACTGCATTGCGATACGCCGCAGCTGGTGGTATAGCCTTTATCTTTCAGAACAAATACAATATCATCCTCACGAGGTTCTTGCCCCTTGGCAAGTGCGTCTATAGTAAGCGTTACTTCGGTTTTCTTAGAACCGGAAGTCTTATCCAAATGACACCATGATGGGCATTTTTCTACTTCCCAATCGCTTTCGGCATAAATAACCAACTTCTTCTGTAGTGATGCATTAAGCGCCATTACAGAATCCGGGCTACATATCAATTCATGATGCGTCACAATTTTCTTGAAATCACTCCATCCGAAAGCTGTGCGATAAGATGCCAAAGACGCTTCGGGCACCTCTACTACAACATTACTTTTAGATACACCATTGAAAGCTGAACTTTCTACATAAGGCGGATTTACTGCATTGCAGACAATGCTTCCTAAACCAAAGCAATCTTGAAACGCACCAGACTTAATTACATCAATTTTAGAAGGTAAAACAATTTTTTCTATACTGCTACAACTAGCAAACGTCTGTTCCTTGATAGCCGTAATATTCTCAGGGATTTCTAATGTACCGCTAATGCGAAAACAACCACTGAATGCATAAGAACCTAACTCCTGCAATGATGCGGGAAGCTTTAATTCTCCAGAGAACATATTAAAATAGGATCTATTAGAAGAAAAAGAGAAAGCACCGTTACCTATACCTTTCAATGTAGACGGCAAAATCAAAGGGCCTCTAAATTGGCAACCCGCAAAAGCGTTATCATCTATATATTCCAATCCATCAGGTAGGGTTAATCTACCATTCAATCCGTAACAATCTTGGAAAGCAAGATATTCTATTCTTTTAACACCTTGAGGAATTTTCAAATCCCCCGTTAGATGCTCACATACCCCAAATGCGCCATTGCTTATTATTGATAGTCATTCAGGTAAGACTAGATTTCCATAGAGAGCAATGCAGCCATTGAATGCATACATACCTAAATTCTTTAAATCCTGAGGCAACAATATTTCACAAGTAAATCCACAATTAGTAAAAGCAAAGTCTCCAATAGCCTCTAATGAAGAAGGTAAAGATAAGTTACCTGATAAATTATCACATCCATTGAATGCAGATTCTCCTATTTCTTTCACTCCTTCTGGAATAATTAAAGAACCGCTAAAAGATTGACATTTGAAAGCATTAGTACCTATAATTTTTAAATTATCCGGTAATACAAAATTATAGAGTCGAGGTCCATTATTAGTTCTATCAAAAGCAGAATTCGGTATCATATCCTCTGAGTTCTCCCCAAAATAACCATTTTCGAGATAAGATGATTTTTCCATAATCTTAACCTCTTTCAAATTCAGCGCAGATAGATTCGTCATATCACGCATAAATATAAAGTCTACAATATCTATTTGTCCTGTAATCTTTAGGCTCTGTATACGCGTATAGTCTTTGCCCGCCGCTGCGATGCATTCTTTCTGCGTACCAGCCTTAGGCACATTTATCACCACATACTCTTTCATGCTTCCTTCGTGCGAAGCAATGTCTGCCTCCCATGGAGTTATGCTCTCGCCAGTAAGACGGAACTCATAGTCGCCTGTAGCGGCTTTCTTATTTACTTCTATGGTAAAGTTGGTCATTTTTCCAGCCTCGTACACCGTAGCTACATCTTTAGAGAACTTATAAGCCACGCTTCCTACAGTAATAGAGAAAAGAGTCTTGCCGCTACCCACCGTTTGCGGCACTACAATGGCACGGTACTCACCTTCGTGCTCGTGAGGCAAGATGCCTGCCTCTTTAGCTTCGCCTTGCGGTGTGCACTCGCCGGTAGAAAGGTTTATCAATGCGTCGGTGGTAGTATTAAGCACCATCACCGTCTTTTTAAGCTCCGCCCATTCGCCTTGCGAAAAGCCTTTGCCTTCTTTCAGCTTTACGCATACGTTGCCCAGGCGGTGCTTCATCGGCAAGCGGATAACGTGCTCTGTAGCATAGACCTTTGCTACCTTTCCCCATAAGAAATCGCTCCGCTCATAACCGCTCAGTAGACCATCGTGAGCGGCAATCTGCTGGTCGTGCTGTACTTGGAAAGCATAATTTTCGGGGTCTTCGGGATTATTTGCGGAGTATGGATAATATCCATAGATATCTACTGGAGTCTTATCGTCGCGAAAATATATATCGTAAGAAGTATTCCATTTAAAGTTGGGTTCATCGAAAGTATGTTTAACATTAGTACCCCTATTGCCTGATGCCTTCAATTTGCCCGGCTGTTGGCTTACGTAGTCTACCACGTACACTCCCATCACATCACCGTCGGCAAAACCATTATCATTAACTCGGCTTAGGTAGAGTTGGTCTATCTCTCCCGCCAATGTAAGTTTACATTCCGCTCTGTGTGTCCTTTCTACAGGTGTTTCATTTTGGCACGCTACCAAAAGCAATGCGGTAAGGCAAGTAATTAAATAGTAATAGTGTTTTTTCATCTTTTTGTATTTTTCATACAAAAGAAAGGCTTTTTTATGAATACATTAAGTTCAAATTGATTCATATTAGAGAAAGGCGCGTGTTTTTAACATTTCTTTTCACTAAAAGGGTGTAAAATACGGTTTTGTTACTGTACTTCTCTATATAAAGCAGTCGCACGATGACTGTCGTGAGGTTACACATTAAGCAAAACGCACTGAAAGTGTAAAAGTAAAAGCATCATAGTTTGTGATTTTACTTTTGCACTTTCAGTGCGTAGTTGTTGATGTTTATTATACCCATGGCGCTGCCATGGGCTGTGGACTCATTGAAGGTGTATCATAAGTAAAATAATGCGGGCTGATAACTACACCTTTGCTATTTTAGATGATAATAGTTATGATAAACCATCGCAATGTTTTGTTTGAACCATCGCATTGTTTCACATCAATCATCGCAATATTTTCTAACTTATATGATAATAGTTATGATAAACCTTCGTACATCATTCCAAACACTCGTCTAAGTCGCGAGTGATTTGTTCCTTATCGAGGTGCTGACCAATGAATACTATTTTCTGCATACGGTCGCCATACTTCTCGTCCCAGTCGCGCATAAGTCCCGGCTCTTGCTGCATCAGCTGAATCAAATCCTCCTCGGGAGCGGTGGCGTACCACAATCCTGCGGGAGTAATCTTCTTCTGTACACCAGCCTGCTCGAACAACATCGACATATCACGGTTGTTGCTGAAATAGCATACACCCTTGGCACGGATAATGTTCTTGCTCCACTTGGTAGCTACAAAATGATCGAACTTATTCAAATCGAACGCCGGACGACGGTAATAAACAAACGTACCTATGCCGTACTCTTCCACTTCGCCGCCCTCATGGTCGTGATGATGATGATGGTGATGTCCGTGTTCATCTTCATGATGATGCTCTTCATGATCGTGATCATCGTCGTCATCATCGTCATCGTGATGGTGATGCTCACCTTCATGATCATGGTGGTGATGATGATCCGCCTTAGCTTCGTGCTCCTCTTCTTCGGTAGCCTGACGCTCTATCTCGCGAATCCATCCGGCAGAAGTAGCCACTCTTTCGAAATTAAACAAGTGAGTATTTATCAGCTTATCTATATCCACATCGGCATAATCGCATTCTATAATCTCGGCGGCGGGCTGCAATGTATGAAGTATCTGCTTGATACGAGCCAACTCTTCGGGCTTAACCTCGGAAGCCTTATTCAGCAATATGATATTACAGAATTCTATCTGCTGGATAATAAGATTTTCTATATCCTCTTCGTCAATATGCTTACGTGTAAGTTCATCGCCACAAGCGAATTCGCTCTGAAGGCGAAGCGCATCGACCACACTCACGATGCTATCAAGACGGCACACTCCGTACTTAACATAAGCGCCACCCATCTGCGGAATAGAACAAATGGTCTGAGCTATCGGCTCCGGTTCGCAGATACCGCTCGCCTCGATAACGATGTAATCGAAACGCTGCATCTTCATAAGGTCGAATATCTGTTCTATGAGGTCCATCTTCAGTGTGCAGCAGATACATCCGTTCTGCAGCGCCACAAGGCTATCATCTTTCTTGCCTACAACGCCACCCTTCTGAATGAGGTCGGCATCAATGTTAACCTCGCCTATATCGTTTACTATAACCGCGAACTTAATTCCTTTCTCGTTAGCGAGAATATGGTTTACCAAAGTAGTCTTTCCACTGCCCAGATAACCGGTCAGGAGCAGTACAGGAATGTCTTTTTTCTGCATTTTCTTCTATTTTTATATTGCGTGGGCAAAAATACGGTTTTATTTTACTGCTTGTGCTGTTTGCGCCATGCTTATTTTGCGAAGCTTGCGCCTACCGCCCGAATTTTCTTTTCAAGTTCTTCATCTACCGCCGCATAAAGGCGTTCCATTACTACCGGCTTGGTGAGGAATTGGTTGGCGCCAAGTGACATGCCCTTAGCCACATCGTCGCTAAAGTTCATGCCAGAAAGAATGATGACAGGAAACTCTTCCTTAGTCTTCGGAGTTATGTTGAACTGTCCGTCGGGGCATCCTCTACGCACGTACTCCAGCACCTGATAGCCGTCTATCTCGGGCATCATTATGTCTACAATGGCCAAGTCGAAAGCCTCGGGCGTGTCTTGAACAGCCTGTATCTGCTCTAAAGCCTCCCGACCGTTGTTGGTCTTAACTATCTGAAACTCGTATGGCTTAAGCATCTTATCCAGCAGAATTAAATTTAAAGGGATATCGTCTACCAGAAGAAGCTTTAGTCTGTTTGTATCAATTCCTGCTATTTGTTTCATAATATAATATGTGTTGTTTGTCCTTCCTATTTTAATATATGCTGTTTGATATTTCTCTCCGCAAGTTATTCGCCCATATGGTCTATGTAGCGATGGCTATCGTTTATAATGTCTCTGCTATCAGTTATACTGTCGGTGTAATACTCTTTGGCCCCCTTGTTCTCGTCGAGTATATTCTCCCCGCTGTTCTTCAGCTTCTCCTGATAATACTCTTCATAATCCGACAAATCGATGGAGGGTCTTACCACGTGCGTATCGAATATAATCATTGCCATGCCCTCAGGGGCGATATTGCCGAACAGACGTACGCAATGACGAGCCCAACCGATGTTCTTATCAGAATGAAAGATGAACCTAAGGTGCGCCTCGCTGCCAGGTGGTATCATTGAGACATTCTTAGAATCTACCTCTAAGGTAGGACACGATGGCTGCACATCGGTAATGACAAGTACATCATTGCCTATGTTACGAACCACATACACCATCTCCAAATCATCGCCAAGGATGGTGGCGGGATAATGACGTATGGAGTCTTCTATGCGGATGGCGGTAGGCCCGAGTTTCTTATGACAAGACGAAGCCGACAGCATTAGCGCCAAAGCCACCACAACGCCAAGGAGAGCTTTTTCTACAGATTTTATTTTCATTTCCATAATTTCAAATAATCATCTATGGTATGACCTACCTCATCGCGGTTCTTCATGTTTTTAAGTTCGCTGTGGCCTTTGAGAATCTCTTTCATCTCGATGGCCATTTCTACGTCTTTAGGCAAAATGCCTGTGCGGTACATCTCAAGCTGGGTGTAGGCGAAGCCCGTAAGCAGTGCGTTAAGACGTTTTCTCTCATCGCCGGTGCTTTGCTTGCTCTTGGCGTCAAGCTCGCTGCGGAAACGAACGAACTCTTTGGCATCGAGATAAGATTCGCACATATCCTGCATGGTGCCGTACAGCGGCAAGGCATGGTTTGTAGCCTTAAGGCGAGATTCCAATCCCCAATAATAGTTGGTCAATACATCGGCGGTGTGCGGATAGTACTCTTCGAAGTATTGACTTACGGCAGTGCGCACGTCGGTATCGGGATTGTTCATAAGCAGAGCCAACACATGGGTCTGCATATCATCGAAAGCCGAATAATCATCGCCGCTGCCATTTATGAAAACTCCGCTTACACCTAATTTATTATATAGCTGCAAGCGCGACTGCATGGCCAGCAGACACGGGAAGGGAGAAAGATAATCGTCGAAATTGCGCTCGTAATCCCAAACAAGTATTCTATCGCACTTCTTCTTCCATTCTTTCACCATTGATACAAACTCGGTGTAACCTTTGGCGTTAGAGAAATCGATACGCATCTGCATAGATACGCTCGAAATGAATACCCCAACGTTCTGCGGCAACGGCTTGGCTGGCACTGCCTTCGTAGTATGATAAGCCGAGGTGTAGAAGTTATGCTTAGGGAACTCATTTGCCAAACGCGACACAAAATAGGATACCGCCGGAGTAGCGTTGGTATTTGTATTGCCCTTGGCCCTACACTTAGCGCAGGTGCATGCCATCTTATTATCCATAGGCATTATGCTGATGCGCTCGCTATACTCGTCGGTGCCATATCCATACTGATCGATAATGTAGCTGCGGACGGCTTTATACAAATCATCGCTCGAAAAGCACAACTGTTTCTTGTTTCGCTTTCCGTCTACCATAGCATACATATCGTCTGTGGCATCGTCTTGAATAATCTTTCCCAAGTTATGCCCCCACAATCCCCAGTCGTAATCGGGGTGATTGGTGTTAAGTGCCTTCTGCACGCTGGCGGTGTTAGAAGGCGTATATAGTCCGTGGTATTCGGCTTTAGAGTTCTCTTTTACGGTCTGTGCCGTACCCGAACAGCCTCCTACCACTAATGCCGTAAGCAATACGGTGATGCTTTTAGAAATGTATCGTAACATTTGCGTTAAAATATAAGTAGTTCTTACTATAACTTGCCTTGGCTGCCGAACTTGAATCGAGTGTCATGGTATACCACAGTCCGGACAAGCCGAAATCTAACACGGAGTTTATTACATACATACCGCCAAAGTTGAGCATGGTATTAAGCTGATTGAACTTTGTAGGCATGGTGTTGTCTATCACGGATAAATCGGGCGCGGTACCAACGCTTCCCGACAAGAACAGATGCGTGCGACTTCCGTCGAACGGATAGCACTTGGCCACCAGTCCCCCACTGACGAAGAACTTTCCGCCGAAATAATCGGTTTCTTTTCCCATCATGGCGAACGCGTGCGCATCGGCTCCGAAGCTGAAATGATCAATTTCTTTAGTAGCCCCAACGCCTAAGCCTATAAGCGAAGTGTTAGCTTTATCGCCCGGACCTATCAATCGGTATGACACATCGCCTTTTGCGGTCCAGTCATTACGCAGACTGTAGCTTCCTGCCAATCCCACCTTCACTCTCGGGAAGAACTTATTGGCCCCTCCCACCGTAAGGTTGGTAGTGAACCGGCTATTCCATTCATGCTGCCACTCGCCTGTAACCTGAAAACCTGTTCCACCGATAGAGTCGGTATTGGCGGCATTATGTATAAGTCCATCGCGTCCGGCATAAGTCATGCCCAAACTATAGGCATTAATCTTAGCGTATCGGGTATAGGTGATAGTCCCCGCCGAAGTTATACCATCATAATCCGAAGGCCTCGCTCTCTGGTAATCTATCAGCAACTGATTTTTCATGAGATGTCGGCGCAATGCCTCCATACGCAACTTGTACTCACGCAACTCACCCATAGCAGGATGGTATTCTCTGTATGTCTCTATGGCGTTATCCCAGTCTTTCTGCGCCTCGTAAATCATAGACTTAGCAAGAATAAGCATCTGGTTATTGGGGCTATACACCAAAGCATCATCGACAAGGCGCATGGCCTCATCGAAATTCTTTTCTTTGAGATGCTTCATGGCAAGCGCCTCGCTACAATCAGCATATGCGTCTATCACAGCATTATCACCGCTGTATGTATCGAGCATAGGCTTAAGCAAATTCAGAGCAGTCTCGAAATCGCCTTTTCCAGCCTTCAGCTGCGCATCCTTCAGAATGAAGTAAGGGTCTTCCGGAAATCGTTCCTGACCGATATCCACCAATACGCGAGCCTGGTTATTCTTCTTCAGAACCATAGCGGTAGTGATGGCCATACGAAGTATATCAGCCGAAGGCTCTCCCAACTCAAGCACCTTCTGAATCTCGGCCTCAGCCTGATGCATACGTCCCTGCGCCATGAGTTCCTTAATGAAAGGCAACTCCACCTCTTCGAGCAATCCGGCTTGTACCAGCGGGTCGTTGCTTATTCTCTCCAGCTGAATCAAAGCCTTGGCACGCTGTCCGGCTTTTACGTAACAAGTGAAAAGTCTTCTTTCTATGGCGGCATGAGTATCATCGTCTACCTTATATTCTCTTATTCTTTCGAGTGTGGGGATGGCGTCATCATACTGGCCGAAGTCCATCATTCGGCGCACATCGTCCATACGGATGCCGCACAGCTCATTGTTGACATCAACATCGTCGGGCCATTTGGTATGAATAGTCTCTAGCATATTTATCGCCGCATTGGTATATCCCAGACGGCGAAGCACGGTATACTCGCGGTAAAGCAGATTCTGCGTATCGCCATGCCTACGACGCGCCTCACGGATATATACCAAAGCATCGTCAAGGTAGCCGCGCGACATGGATGTATTGAGAAGATAAGTCAACGCTTCTTCTGAATGTTCTCTTTCATAAAGTTTGGCGTAAGCGGTATAAGCATCGTTTCGTAAAGCCACGTTAGCCGACTCCTTCTCAAGATTGCTTATCAAGCGTGCCAACTGCATACGATGTGACGCCAATGCCGGCATTCCTTTCTGCACGCTGCGCAGATAAGACAATGCCTCGTCATAGCGAGAGAGATCGCCAAGTATAGAAGCCTTCTTCTCAACAAAAGGATAAGGTTGCGAAACGATGGTTGCGGCATATCCTGCCACATCGATAGCCTCGCCCGTACGACCGGAGTTGAGCAGCAGATTACACAGCGCCATCTGGAACTCGGCATCCTTAGGCGATAGTTTAACCAAGTTTCTCAGCATCTCCTCCTGTCCGGCAATGTCGCCGTCCTTTCGGTACTTGCGATATTTCTCTTCATAGTCCCACGCTATTTCTTTCTTCACCTCCATGCGGTCGGGGTAAATCTCACCCAGTCGCTTCAGCATACGCGCCGCCTCAACCTCGTTGCCCTGCAAGCGGAATAGTTCTATCTTCTTACGCCACAAAGTGTATTCATAAGGAGCCTGCTCAAGCAATTCGTTGCAATAAACTATGGCCGAACTATAATGCTTGGTCTCCTCTTCTATCTTCATCAGCATCTGCAATGACTGCGGGTTCTTGTTGTCATCGCGCAGTGAGCGGATAAGGAAATAGCGAGCCTTGTCATAGTCTTTATGGTGCAGCCAATAAGAACCCATCAGTTCATTCAGTCCCGATACGGTTTGATACTTGGCAAGCCCCTCGTCGAGCAGAGTCTTTCCGCCCTCCCAGTCGCCTTGCTTAAACATCTGACGTACCTTCTGGTCGTAATAACCCGGTGTACCTTTCTTGGTAGGCGTATAGTTATCATTGCGTCGGCTGTTCTGTCGCTCTTGCGCCACCATAGGCGGTGCTATCAACGCGGCCAACAGCAACGCTGTATATAATCTGTGTATCTTAACCTTTTTCATCATGCTATACTATTTAGTTGCCGCTCCTGCTCCCGACGGGCTTGCCGTCGCTGCCGTAGTAGAACGTTCCATACCCGTACGTTCCATAGCCTTCCATACGGCCTTCTGACGAGTTACGTACTTAAAGTATCCTACTATAGAGCAAAATACGATGATGGGGTGATAAATTATAGGTTCTAAAGCCGCCGCCAACAGTAGTTTCAGATAACTTCTCAGCTTGGTATACGATGACCCTAAGATAAAGTCGTAGAACACCACGAATGCCGAAAGCATGAAACTGAATACGTAGATAGCGAAGAATGTCACGAAGAAAGTATCCCAGTTTACACCTCCGGTAAATGCCAGATATATCATCAACAATAGACCTACGGTTTCTATGATGGGCGCCATAAACTCGAAGAGGAATGTATAGACCATGGTAATGAGTCCCAATCGCTTATACTTACGGTTGAACAAAAGACGGCGATGCTCCCACATCATCTGTATCAATCCACGGCCCCAACGGGTACGCTGACGATAAAGCATTCGCAGGTTAGACGGACCTTCTGTCCAGCAGCAGTTATGCGGAATCTGCACTACCCTATATACACGGTTGAAATCGCAGCAATACGCAATCATACGGGTTATCATATCCATATCCTCGGCGAATGAAGAGCTACTGTATCCGCCGGCGTCGATAACGACTTCGGTAGAGAACAGTCCGTATCCACCCGACACGTTGTTCATGGCGTTAATCTTACTCCATCCCATCTTACCTACAAGGAACGAGCGTTTATACTCCAAGTCCTGAAAGAGCGGTATGGGGCGGTTCGACGGGCGAATATCTACCAGCTCGCCATTGTCGATGGTAGAACCGTTACTCATTGACATGGTTCACGACACGGCTATGATGGTTTCGTCTGTAATAACCGGGAATACGCACTGATACATGGCGTCCTTAGCCAAGATACAGTCTACGTCGATATTAATGAAGAAGGGATTAGTGATTACGTTCAGTCCGGCATTTACGGCATCGGCCTTGGTACCACCGTTCACCTTATCTACTACTATCAGTCTGGAATATTTAGGATTGGCCGAACGGAACAAACGCTTGAAAGGCGCACAGTTCACTTTCGAAACATATTCAAACGGCACCTCCACCATATCGAAGGTATCGATAAGCAACTCAAGAGTCTTATCCTTACTACCGTCGTTCACGATGCAAACCTCAAAGTTGGGATAGTCCATCCTAAGCAGTGACTGCACGTTATCGATAATAGTCTTCTCTTCATTATATGCCGGAGCCACGATAGAGATGCCCGGCACATAAGGAGAACTCTGCACCATGTGCCGAATATAGTCGTCCGACCATCGCTTACAGCCTTTACTGTACTGATAAGCGAATATCAGAAGCATGATGTACGACGCCAGCAACAGCAACGAATAGCCGAAGATTACGTATCCAAAGAAATATAATATAAACTCCCACATAATGTTAAAGCATTCTCATTTGATTAAGGACTCCTATTGAGTCAATTTGATCCATCAGCATACGGTCGGCAGGATTATTGATGACTTCATCTCTCATCATTTCGAAAGTGCGGCGTCCATCGTGACCGTAATTATAAAGACAAGCCAAGGCAACCTCGCGCGTCTGTTTCAGCGTAGAAGTACGGTAAGCCCGCACAAAGAAGTCGGTATGCAAACCAGAGTTGATGGAATGAATAACTTTCAGCACCTCTTGGCGAATGAATTCCGGCTGAGCGTCGTAAGAATCTATGGCAGCTTGCTCTTGTTTCTTGTCGCGCAACATTGACACCGCATCGAATGCGGCTACACGATATTTATAATTGGGCGACAGGAACCATTGGTGCAATCCCGATTTTTCTTCCTCGCTACCCCAGTACGCTATTTCCCTGATAAGGAATGCCACCGAATCTTCATCTTTCACCTCGTGCGCCATCACAGAGAACTGAGGCATTTGCCGTTCGTTGGCTCTTACCCAACCAAACTGGCGGTGCAACATCATGATTTGCCACAAGCCCAACTTATCATTGAAGTCTTCCATGAGATATTGATACGGAGCGGCATTCGACGATATGATATAGCAAATACGGGCCATGCGGCGCATGTTAGCGTCGAAACAGTTGGTATATATAGCCAGAAGTCCCTCGCTGACCGGTATGTGCATGTTGGCAAGATTCTGCAGAGTAAGGAACACATTGTGCTTAGTAACCAGGTTCTTCTCATAAAGAGTCTTCACGCCCGTAAGCGAACAGAGCACATCAGCATTAGGAATAGTGTCCAGCTCTCGACTAAGGTCCATACATATCTCAGAGATAAGTCGAGACAACGTAGCGCTTCGGTAACGCTTCTGCATATCATCGAGCGACATGCCACATGCAGCCTCCACCTCCTCCACGCTGGGTCTCTCTGCCATAATCAATATCTGATAGAAACCATTATAGAGTTCTTTATGAGCCTTGTTATACTCGCGCTTCCGCTTGCGGGTACGCCTTATCGACCTGATGAAAAGGAAGAACAATATAATCATAGTGACTATGCACCAGAATATCAGTCCGTACAGAAGACGGATATTCAGTGCATAGTCAGAATAGTAGAGTAAGAAGCGTTTAAAATAAAAACCTATCACTTCGAACCCGTAGAAATCAACTCCTTGTCCGTTGGGATATTCTACCACAACTAAATACTTTTTAAAAGGTTATTTAGAAAAAAACGCGCTAGTGGCTCCCTTGAAAATCAAGTTTTCGTATGTAGAAGGTGAAACCTTGACTTCAGAGTTTTGAAGCTTGGTCCAAACTACATCTTTAGAGATGTTTTTAGGATAAGTATGAATTTCGATAGTCACACCGTCGCCATACTCCTTGCGCAGAGCCTTAAGGTATTTTTCGTCTGTGCACACTATGGTAAACACTGCCTTGTCAGCCTTATGTTCGATGGTTACCTTAACAGGATTTGTACTGTCAAGTGTGTACTCAGTCTTGTTGATAAACACCTTTGATTCCAGCTCAAGGTCATAAGTACGGATAGCGAAATCGTCGGCTTCGGCAATGTTATCATATTCCAGAGGAATCTCAACTGTTACCTTCTCCACGAGGTCGCGAACATGAACTGAGGTTTTAATTTCCTGCCAGTCGCCATGTTGCTGCTGATGAATATCGACTTCGATATTACCCTTGCCGCCGAGCGAAGGAAGCGGAGTTGGCTCTTCTGCCTTGTTCTCGAAACTCGGATCTTTGCTAACGTCCGGAACTTCGGTAATATCGTCTGTGCTCTTGAATGTCAACACGCCGTCTACGTGCCAAATGCCAAAGGTATATTTAGCTACATACCATATAATCTTGAGATTCTCTGTATCAATGTTAGCGTCGAGAGCCGAACCTTTCTTATTTACGCTCATCAATGACGCGAATGTAGGCACACCATCGATAATTGTTTCTACAGACTTACCGCTTGTATCGTAGAGATACTTACCTACACCATAAGTAGAAGAAATATTCCAATAAGGATAGTCCAAGTTCACCTTACCTTTATTTTCCGGTTTAAATACAGAACCGTTATTCCATGGCAAGTAGTCATCAGGATTGTAGTTGCCCACCAATTCCGGAATACGGCTATCTATTCTTATAAAAAAATAAGCGTCAGCATAGTTTACGCCTTGTGCCGCACGCGACGGAGCTTCGCTTTCATACGCTCTAGAGCGTGAACCACTGCCGTCCAAAAGCTTACCCGCCACATATACCTCTGTACTCATCTTGTCATTCGCTGCTGTAGCGTCAGAATCTGAAAAGTCCGATGTACATGCCGTAAACGCCATTGCGGTCATAAAAAATAATAATTCTCTCGTCTTAATCATACTTTTAATAGAAACGTTCGTCATAGTTGTTATATAAATTATTTTGTTTTTATTGAAAATATATATCTTGTACCTTTTGTGTAATCTACGTCTTTATACATGCTACCGCCAAGCTTGCGTGCCATAACCTCGCATATCTGCAATCGCAATCCTATTCCCTCCATACGGTTGTTATGCAGTTCTGCCGGAGTTTTGTAATTCAGTTTGTTGTTTATTTTCGGCACATTGTCAGTTACCATAAATACCAAATCATCGTCTTGCAAGCTTACATTCAGTTCTATCACACCTTTGCTTACAAACTGGCAAGCGTTGGTAAGCATATTCTGCAACACCTGACGTATCCGTCGTCCGTCGCTTTCTATGATAAAGTCTTCGGGCAATGTAGACACCATTTTCAGCTCCACACTTGCCGGTCGGCATACTTCCAAGGCTTGAATAGCATCTTCGCATACTACCCTTACATTCATCGGCTTTATTTCGATGCTATAATTATGGGTGTTGTATCGTGTAGAAACCATAAGGTCGTTTAGCAGCATGTCTAGCATGTTATAGCTGTCGTTAATATGCTTGGCGTATGCCTTACGCTCCTCATCGGTCCATGTACCGTCGGGCAGAGAAAGCAATTGTGCAAAACCGTATACCGAGTTTAGCGTGGTACGTATCTCATGGCTCATGTTCTGCAAGAAAACATTCTTGCCTTGAGTAAGTCTTTCACGGTCTACCGACACCGCATATATATATATGGTGAGGTATGACAGCGACATACCCATACTGTTGAAAGGCGCTTCGAGATACTTGTTCTGAAGTAAACCAAAGAACAAAGGGACAGCAGACGCTATGAGCACAGCCCCGAACTTTCCTTTGAACTCCTTATATCTGAAACCGTTGCGGAATATCGCCACCAGCATACATAATGCCATAATGACATACGCACCGAAATGAAAGATAAACGTTATAGGACGAAACGTCCCTATTACGTATTCACCGTTTACTACACTAAATATTACGTGATCAAAGATGTTATATATAACCAACGCAATCTGCGCCACAGCTATCGCTCCATATAGTCCTAAAAATACCGTTAGACACTGCTTCTTACACTTTACATACTTAAGTACAAAGTATAGCCAGAACATCACAGTGAAAACAGGCACTATGAAAAAGACAGTAGAGCACACAAACAGCGCCGTGCCATTATTTATCACATGACTGCAGCAAAGCTCCCATAGCATATCCATCACGCAAAAGATGAAAGCAGCAATGCCCAAGAAGAAAAAAGCACGAGTTACCCTACCAAAGTCATCCTTGATTCTGTTTTTCTCTCTACACAATATCAGCAGCAGTATAAAGCCGAAGGCTAATGCTACCACCCAATAGATGTCTCTCGTCATACTTTATCTTAGTTTTAAATATGATGTAATCTTATCCAATCGGAAGGACAAACACGAAACGCGCTCCTCCGGTGTAGGTTTCGTCTAATTTTATCTCTGCGCCAAGTTTATCGGCAATGGTCTTGCAAATATTAAGTCCAAGACCCGAACCTTGAGTGTTATCATCGGCCTTCTTATAGCGTTCGAATACATCTTTAGCTACATCTTTTGACACACCGGTACCAGTATCCGCAACCGAGAACGTAAGTCGTCCCGGATTCTCGGTAGTAGACAGATGCAGATGTATCTCTCCTTTACGGGTATGCTTACATGAATTAGTCAGGAAGTTAATAAGCACTTGTTCTATGCGCCTGCAGTCAGACACCACGGTATAATTATCGTCCACCTCAGAGGTAAAATACATCTTCACCCCTGCCATGAGTCGCATTTCCACCATCTGTACGGCACTTCGGCACATTTCGTTCACCTTGAACTCGCTTTTCTGAATCTTATAGTTACCATGTTCAGCATTTGCCATGTCAAGCACGTCGTCTATAAGCATAGACAACATATTGAAGCTATTATAGATGTAGTTGAAATACTCCCTCTTCTCATCGTTTGAAACAGTCTCTTCGGGCATACTGAGCAGCTGCGAGAATCCGAACATGGCATTCAGCGGAGTTCGTATCTCGTGCGTCATATTCTGAAGCATCATCGTCTTAGAGCGATTGGCCTCGATACTCTCCTTCATATACTTCAGCTTTTGCGCGTCTTTCTCCATCTCTTCGCTGATATCTGTCACCGTTGCTACCAGATAGTGCGGGGTACCATCGGCATGGCTTCCGCTTACCACAAACGCCAAACGCAACCATGACACCTCTATTCCTCTATATTTTATGCTTATGCAATTCTGATCTTTCAGTCTACGTTTCAGTGTAGACAGATCGGCAAACTGACGCATTTTCTCTTTTTCAGAAGTCGGACAAAGTCTTTCGGGCAAAATAGAAAGCGCTTTGCTGAAGCATCCGGTTTTGGGAATAACCCTTGCCGCTTCTTCAAACCGATTGAAGTTCGCCACATACGTATCTTTATCTAAATCTATATAGAACAGGCAATAGAATATGCTGGCAAACGCTTTCAGCACAATCTCATCCCGCAAGCGTTGGTCCATCTCTTCGGTTATATCAGAATGATAACCCTCTATTATACGTGTACCGTCATCAAGGATTTCGCATACACCGCCGCATCTCACATACCTTATACCAAGTTTAGGATCATCCCACTGATAAACCACTTCGCGCTGAACTCCAGCAGTAATCTGATCTACCGTACGATTCACCAAATCTATCGAATCCGAACAAACCCTTGAAAACCAATATTCATAGACTTCTTCTTCAGATAGATTACAATTTCTTTCAAGCCCCAGGAGTTCAAGCATTTTAGCAGATGTTTCCATCCGAGGCTTACATCCTGAAGTTAAGATTATCCGATAAATCGGCTCAGTTATTATTCTTGGGGATTTAACAATTTGCCAT
>ULRN01017195.1_pt1 | contig 20667 bp, 17 predicted proteins | sample 1955461 | NCBI WGS metagenome assembly ULRN01 (sample SAMEA4835683, study PRJEB28245) | human gut metagenome | biome: gut microbiome; material: fecal sample | place: Denmark | collected 2008 | reverse complement strand
TAAAGCTGTCGAAGAGCGGCGGTCCCACAAACGGTTTCAAGACCGAAAGGTCATCCACATGGATGCCGTAATGTTTCAGCGCATACTGAACACCCTTCGTGATCCCTGGCATGGAATCCGTCAGTGTGCCGTCGAGATCAAAAAATACTCTTTTTAACTTCATCATTTTTCCTCTTTCACGTATTTCCAATTTCATGAGTTTTATTATCCCATGCCCCCATTTAAATGTCAATTATAAAATCCTGTACTGCCCTTCCGCCAACCTCCACTATTTTCCATGGCTATCGACTTTTCGTCGTGAAACCGACAGAATATATCACCTGTATTCTATTTCAGATCTGCAACTGCAAAAAAGCGGCACCCACCAGAACCGCTTTTTTACGGTTCTGGCACATGCCGCCTTTCCCTTATCCTTTTTTATCTGACCCGGAGTTTACCGGAAAAACTCGTGATTTCCATGTTTAAACAGGAATTCCAGATGTCTGTCAAACCAGCTGGCGTTCTTTTTTGATGACGCATGCCGGTTCATAAAATACAGGGCACCGTCCGTCAGGTCTTCACCTGAGAGCGCCCGCCCTACGGCCTCCACCGTCTCGGCTGTGACCCTGCATCTCTTGATGGAGCCGTTGGACACCGGTGAAAACTGGTGTTTCTGGTAGACAACCTTCGTGATCGTGTTCGGGAATGAGTCATTCTCCACACGGTTTAAGATCACGTTCGCCACCATAACACGGCCTTCCATGTCACAGTTTCCAGCTTCCGCCTGCACGATCCGTAGAAGAACATCGTAGTCGCTGTCAGAGTAGCCGGTGAAAACTTCCCTTGCAGGCTCCTCCGCCGCAGTCTCTTCCGCTTCCGCCTGTACCTCTGTCACAGGTGAGTCTTCTGCTTCCGCCTCAACCTGCACAGCTCCGGCCTCTGCGTTTCCCGCAGTTTCCACTTCCGGCCCCGCAGACTCATCCTGAGCCCCATTGCTCTCGTCTGCTTTTTCCGAAGCTCCTGCGTCCTCTGCGCTGTTCTTATCATTCGTCTCTGTATTTTCAGTTTCTTTCTCGATATCTGCTTCCGTCTCCGCGGATGATGCTTCATCCGCCGTCGTCTCATCCTCTAAAACATTTCCGTCTGTTTCCGGAAGAGCAGTATCTTCTGTCTCCTCCAGACTGTCTTCATCCGAACCTCCCTGCGTCTCTGCAAACGCTACGATCGCGTTTTTGCCTCCGCCCTGGAAGTCCACAGCTGTAAATGGAATCACTGCGATCAATGTTGCGCCCATCGTGAGAATTGCCGCATTCCGGTGCATCTTCTTTGTCACACCGGTGAAGAGTGATTTCACAAACTGAAAGACTGTCTGAAGAAATGAGTTCCATGGATTCATTTGAATACCCTCTTTCTCCGTCCTGTCGCCGGTTGTTCATTCCGACCGTTTTCCGGCCGGTGTCTGTGATTATAGGAGAATGAGAGGGCAAATGTCAATAAGCCATGGTCAACTTTGTTACATTTTACAGCCCGTTTTTTAATGATTGTTACATTTTTTTAATATCTTTTCCAAATATTATCGGCATAAAACCTAAATTTTTGGTGGTATTGGCAAGTATAAAATATTGCAAATGTTACAATTTTGTTAAATATTGATTCCCCACTTTCAGGTGGTTTCCGATAACTTTTTCATTTATGTTAACCATTTTGCTGCAAATCCAGCAGTTTTGCTCCCACATAGTCCGCGAGAGTCTGCGGGGAAAGCAGTACCTGGAATCCCCTCTGGCCCGCGCTGACAGCGATTGTTTCGTATTTTAACGCCGCCTCATCAATAAAAGTCGGGAACTTTTTCTTCATTCCAATAGGAGAACAGCCGCCGCGGATGTACCCCGTTGTGGCTAAAAGATCCTTCATCGGAAGCATCTCCACCTTCTTATCTCCCGCCGCTTTCGCCGCCTTTTTCAAATCCACTTCACCGTCCACAGGGATACAGCAGACGAGAAATCCGGTGCGTTCCCCCTTCAGTACAAGGGTCTTAAACACGCTTCCATGGTCCACGCCCAACATGTCCGCCGCATGGCTTCCGGAGAGATCGTTCTCATCCACCGGGTACTCCTTAGCCTCGTAAGGGATTTTCGCGGCATCTAAAAGCCGCATTACATTTGTCTTTGTTCTATCATTTTTTGCAGATCTGCTCATAAATATTTCCTCCTGAACACAGCCTTTTCCCTGCGCCGCATCTGGCCGCAGTCCGGTATTTAATCCTTTTTGGCTGCACATCATTTATACAACGGAATACACAAAAAAGCAATAATAAAGAATGTGCCTTGGCACATTCTCGCGCCTCGCGCGGTCGCTTGCGACAATCTACATCTTCGCGCGAGTGTGCATCATTGGCACATGAGTGCCTTTTGTGTAATAGGGAATTCCTCGGAATTTCCTATTACACAAAAAACGGCAGCAAACTCTGCAATCTGCTTACAGATATCCGCTGCCGTTTATCTATTTTTCGACCTGTTTCTTCTATATATATGGCCCCTACGACAGGATCATACGGTCGTTCGCAAGTTCGCCGCCTGCAGCTTCCTCAAACTTCGCAAGAAGATCCTGGACTGTCAGGTGTTTCTTCTCCTCTCCGGCCACATCATAGATCACATGACCTGCGTTCATCATGATCAGACGGTTTCCGTGGGCGATCGCATCGCGCATATTATGGGTGATCATGAGTGTTGTCAGATGCTCACTGTTTACGATCGTATCGGTTGTCTCAAGAACCTTTGCTGCCGTCTTCGGGTCAAGGGCTGCCGTGTGCTCGTCTAAAAGGAGAAGTCTCGGCTTCTTTAAGGTTGCCATGAGAAGGGTCAGCGCCTGTCTCTGTCCGCCGGAGAGAAGTCCGACTTTTGATGTGAGGCGGTCCTCAAGACCAAGACCTAAGATCTTTAACTGCTCCCTGTAGAACTCACGCTCTTTTGCGGTGATTCCGGCCTTCAGAGAACGTGTCATTCCTCTTCTCGCCGCCAACGCCATGTTCTCCTCGATCTGCATGGTGGCAGCCGTTCCTGTCATCGGATCCTGGAATACGCGTCCGAGATACTTCGCACGCTTGTGCTCCGGGAGCTTTGTCACGTCGATATCATCGATGGTGATCTTTCCCTCATCCACAAACCACGTTCCTGCAACTGCATTTAACATGGTAGATTTTCCTGCACCGTTTCCACCGATGACGGTGACAAAATCGCCTTCGTTTAAATGAAGATTTAATCCGTTTAACGCTGTCTTTTCATTGACGGTTCCCGCGTTGAAGGTTTTATAAATATTGTGAAGATCAAGCACGAGGTGCACCTCCTCTTTTTACCGGTTTAGAGAAATATTTGCCTTTCATGTACGGGATCGCAAGGAATACCGCAACGACAAGAGCTGACAGGAGTTTTAAATCGTTGGAATTTAATCCCATCCAGAGTACGACCTGAAGGACCAGATAGTAAATGATCGCACCGAAAGCAACGGAGAACAGCTTGAAGCCGAAGTTCTGGCTGATCTTTCCGAAAACGACCTCACCGATGATAACGGCTGCAAGACCGATCACGATAGCACCGCGGCCTGCATTGACATCTGCAAAGCCCTGATACTGGGCATATAAGCCGCTCGCAAAGGCAACGATCCCGTTGGAGATCATAAGACCTAAGATCTTTGTGAAATCGGTATTGATACCCTGGGCACGTGACATATTCTGGTTGGAACCCGTGGCACGGATGGAACATCCGATCTCCGTTCCGAAGAACCAGTAGAGGACTGCGATCAGGATCACAATGATCAATGCCGTCACGAAGATCGTGTTCTTATAAAAAGCGACTCCCTTTACATAACGGAGAGACACTAAAAGATCATACTTGTCCACGCTGATGGCCTGATTTGCCTTACCCCCCATGATGCGAAGGTTGATAGAGTAGAGACCAAGCTGAGTCAGGATTCCTGCGAGGATCGCCGGGATCCCCATCGCCGTGTGAAAGATTCCGGTCACCAGACCTGCGATCATTCCCGCGATAAAGGCTGCAAACAGGGATACCCCTACGGAATGCCCGTTTAACATGAAAATAATGCAGACAGCACCACCCGTACACATGGTTCCGTCCACAGTAAGGTCTGCAAGATCGAGGATCTTGTATGTAATATAAACGCCGATTGCCATGATGCCCCAGATGAGTCCCTGTGCACAGGCACCCGGCAATGCATTAAACAATGTTACAAAATTCACGTTTCTTTCCTCCTATGGCTGATGATAACAAACAGGGTGACAAAAGTTTTTGCTGTTTGCCACCCTGATGTCCTCATAATTTCAAGTCGTTATTATTCTTCGATCGCAACGTAGTCATCCGGAACCGTGATTCCAAGTGCCTCGCAGTTTGCCTTGTTGTATTTCTTTGTTACCTGCGGTGCAAACTCGATCGGCATTTCCTTTACATCCTTGCCGTCCATCAGGATCTCTGCGCCCATCTCACCGGCTTTGTATCCGATATCGTAGTAATCGATGGAAAGAGTTGCAGCGCCGCATCCGGAGCAGATTCCTTCTTCACCTGCAATTACCGGAACTTTCGCCGGAAGACAGATATTATTTATGATCTCTGCATTGGAAGCAGCCGTATTGTCGGTCGGGACATAGAGAACATCATTCTCACCCGCTGCTGTTGTTGTTACAGAAGCGATATCGTTGGAGTCTGCGAAGGTGTATTCCTTACAGGTGTATCCAAGATCCTCCAGATATCCTTTTACGGTTGTTGCCTGATATTTGGAGTTCGGTTCTGCGGAGCAGTATAATAAGCCGACATTCTTTGCGTCCGGGAACAGCTCGTTGAGCATCGCAGCCTGCTGGTCAAGGGGAGCGAGATCGGAGGTTCCGGAAATGTTAAGACCTGTCGTACCGGTCCAGTTATCGATATCAAGAGCGGTCGCGTAGTCCGTGATGGAGGTTCCAAGGATCGGGATCTCGCTGGTTCCTGCCGCTGCTGCCTGAAGAGCTGCAGTCGCGTTTGCAAGGATCAGGTCTACATCGTTGGATACGAACTGGTTGATGATCGTTGCGCATGTCGCGGAATCGCCGGATGCGTTCTGAAGATCAAATTTAACATTGTCACCGAGCTTATCTTTTAATGCAGCCTCGAAGCCCTCTGTCGCCGCGTCAAGAGCCGGATGCTGAACTAACTGGCAGATACCTACGTTATAAGTCTTGCCGTCCTCTTTTGCCGCCTCAGTGGAATCTGCTGCCGCAGCTTCTGTTTTTGCCTCTGTGGCTGCTGCTGTTGTCTCTGCTGTGGAGCTGGATCCACAGCCTGTCAATGCGGAAGCAGCGACAACGGCTGCCATTGCAAATGCTGTTACTTTTTTCATAATATCGATCTCCCCTCAGATTTTACTTTTTTTCGGAATCCTTCCCTTCATGCGAGATCCCGTTTTTTAAATGCGTTGTCGCGTTACGCTTTAACGCATGTAAGTGAAACTGTCCTTATCATACACCCGTTTCTGTGATCCGTCAAGTCGCTTTCCCGTTTTTATCTATGCAAAAAGCACATTAATTTATATTTCTTAACTCAAAGAATCCCTGATTTTATCCAGGAACCTCTCCCCGTACTTCTCAAACTTAAACTCTCCGACGCCGGAAACCTTCAGCATTTCTCCCTTATTTTTCGGTTTTATAAGGCACATATGTACCAGCGTCTTGTCGGAGAATACGATGTAAGGCGGAACTTTTTCTTCCTTTGCGATCTCCCTGCGAAGTTCCTTTAAGAGGTCGAAAAGCGTCGTCTCCTCCTCCGTGAAGTTCTCGCTTCCGGCCGTCATCTTTGTCTTCTTCGCACCGGAAGTCTTTCCAGTCTTCACTCTCTCCTGCTCCTTCGGGAGCTTCATTGTGACTTTCTCATCATCACTGTTTAAGAGGGCCGCCGCGTTCTTTCCGAGTTTTACGATGGCGTACTCGTCGAAGGTCACCACAAGATATTCTTTCACCTGGAGGAAATTTAAGATCTGGCGCAGTCTGTATGTAGGAACCTTCGATGACTCTCCGTAATGGGAATTCTCATCCATGTGGTAGTTTCGGATCTTCACCGTCGCTGCCCCGTGGACAGTATCCAGGATCACCGTGGTTCCATACCGCTCCCGGCACTCTGCGACACAGCCCACGATAGCCTTCGCAATCTCCGTCACATCCATCTCCTCAAACTGTGTCTTGCAGTTCGAGCAGTTCCCGCAGTATCCGCTTCCATACTCCCCGAAATACCGCAGGATATACTCTCTCAGGCAGTCATTCGTAAAGCAGTAGAACGTCATCTTTTTCAAGCGCTCCCGGTCTCTCTCCGCAACGATCGCTCTCGTCACATCGTCAAGCTCCTCATTATCCCGGTTGTTGTCGATAAACATCTGGTTTGTCACCACATCTCGGCCTCCATAGAGCAGCAGGCAGTCCGCCGGTTCCCCGTCACGCCCCGCGCGGCCGGCTTCCTGATAATAGCTCTCCATGTTCTTCGGCATATTGTAGTGGATCACAAAGCGGACGTTCGACTTGTCAATTCCCATGCCGAAGGCATTGGTCGCCACCATGATCTGCGCCCGGTCGAAGATGAAATCCTCCTGATTCTGTTTTCTCTCGCTGTCGGAAAGTCCCGCGTGGTATCTCGTCACGGAAAAGCCGTCCTTCATCAGCTTCTCCGTCACCTCCTCCACGAGTTTTCTCGTCAGGCAGTAAACGATGCCGCACTGACCGGCGTGTTCTTCGATATATGTCTTTACCGCCGCATACTTGTCCTTCGGGCTCTGGACCTCGAAATAGAGGTTTGGACGGTCGAATCCTGTTGTCGTCACCATCGGATCCTGGAGTTTCAGGAGATCGATAATATCATCCCGAACCTCCGCCGTCGCCGTTGCCGTGAAGGCGCTGACTACCGGACGTTTCGGGAGTGTACACAAAAATTCTTCTATTTTTAGGTAACCGGGCCTGAAATCCTGCCCCCACTGGGAGACACAGTGGGCCTCGTCCACCGCCACCATAGCGATCTTCGCGTGGACGGCAAAATCGAGAAATTCCGGTGTCAGAAGGCGCTCCGGCGCGACGTAGATGATCGGATATCGACCCTCGCGGGCATATCCCAGCGCTTTATAATACTGCCCTGGCGTCAGAGAACTGTTTAAATAGGCCGCATGGACTCCCGCCTGGTTCAGCGCGCTGATCTGGTCCTTCATTAAGGAAATTAACGGTGAGATCACAAGCGTAATTCCCCCGTTCTCCCCTGCCATCAGCGCCGGGATCTGGTAACAGAGCGACTTTCCCGCACCCGTCGGCATGATTCCAAGTACGTCCCTGCCGGAGGTGATCGCGTCGATCATCTTTTCCTGTCCGTCCCGGAAAGCGTCATAGCCGAAATACTGTTTTAATACCTCATATTTATCCATAAAAGCATAATACCTTTCCAAATCTGATAAAGTATCGAGCAAAGTCTGCTATTGAAGCATTATTCAAATGGAACATAAAGAAAAACGATGCCGCAGCGCAGCTAAGAGCATATCGAATATCAGATCATTCAGAATCAAGAATTTATTGTTGTTCCATAATATCACGCTCCTGCTCTCTGTGCAAGCCCGCAGTCCATAAACTTTTATAAAAGATGTCGCTTTTCCATCCCTGTGCCCATTCATTTTCCCGTTACTGTTCACGCTTTGCGCAAACAGTAACTGATTTTGCCGACGCTTCGCATTTCGAATCGGCAAAATCCACTACCACCACTGTATTGTACGGAATTTTCAGTTCAGAAAATTCCTACCCGTGTACAGTAACATTTTCCCCGGCTTTTCATCTTGTAATCTCCCCCCAATATTGCTATAATTGGATACAATACAGATACACCCGAAAAGGGGAATTACGGAGGAAAGAACATGAACTTTTTAGAAGAGCGTATCGCGAAAGACGGTGTTGTAAAAGAGGGAAACGTATTAAAAGTCGACAGCTTTTTAAACCATCAGATGGATATCGAACTTTTTGACGAGATGGGCGCAGAGTTCAAGCGCCGTTTTGCAAATGAAAATATCAACAAGATCCTGACCATCGAGGCATCCGGCATCGGTATCGCCTGTATCGCGGCAATGCATTTCCATGTGCCGGTCGTTTTCGCTAAGAAATCCCAGAGCGTAAACCTTGACGGCGAAATGTATGTTGCTGAGGTAGAATCTTTCACTCATAAATGTAAAAATCAGGTCATCGTTTCCAAGAAATTCCTTTCCCCGGATGACCATGTTTTAATTATCGATGACTTTCTCGCAAACGGTTATGCCCTTCAGGGACTGATCTCCATTGTCCACGAGGCAGGCGCTACGGTTGAGGGAATCGGCATTGCAGTAGAAAAAGGATTCCAGATTGGCGGACAGGTCATCAGAAATCTGGGCTACCACTTAGAGTCCTTAGCGATCGTTGAATCCATGGACCCGGCTGCCGGCACCGTAAAATTCCGCGAACAGGATTAATGTAAAAACGGATACTTTCGCTTCCGGCAGGAATGCCGGAGTGCAAAGTATCCGTTTTTTATTTTTCTTTCTATTTCTTCTCTTCTTTCGGTAACGGAATCGCAAGAACCGTCTGGATCACCTTGTTCTCCACTTTCATGATCTTTAACAGATAGTCCCCGATCCGGACACTCCCTTTCTCTCCCGCTTTCGGGATATGTCCAAGCCTGGACACCATGAAACCGTTCAACGTGTCAAAGTTATCCTTATCTTCCTTGTCAAATTCCACCCCAAGAGTCTCCTCCACATCATCTAAGAGTGTGAGACCGGTAAGCTCATATGTACCATTCTTTCTGGAAACGATATCCGGCTCTTCCTTATCATACTCGTCCAGAATATTTCCGACGATCTCCTCTAAGATATCCTCCATCGTGACGATACCCGCAAGCTGGCCATACTCATCCACGACCAGCTCGATATGGATCTTCTGGGACTGCATCTCTTTAAAGAGAGAGTTGATATTCTTCGTCTCCGGAATAAAGTGTGGGCTTCTGAGCAGACCCTTGATCTTTTTGATCGGCGTATTTAAATGTTCTTTCGAGTCTGTATAATGAAGCATGTCCCGCATGTGGAGAATACCGATGATATTGTCGATATCTTCCTCATAAACCGGGAATCTCGAGTAGTTTGCTTCCTTCACAACGAAATCCAGCGCTTCCTTAAGCGTGATCTCCCCGTCCAACGCAAGGACAGCCGTGCGGTGCGTCATGATATCCGCCGCCACTTTATCATCGAACTCGAAGATATTCGTGATCATCTCTGCCTCACTGGCCTCTAAGACCCCCTGCTCATGACCTTCATTGACCATATACATGATGTCTTCCTCGGTCACATTGTCATCTTTTTCGCGGATATTGATGCCCACCGCCTTCAGGGAGATATAGGCGAACTGATCCATCAGCCACGCGAACGGAAACAGAAATTTCGCCACAAGCTCCACCAGTGGAAGCACCTTATAGCAGAACCGGATCGGACTTTTCGCAGCGATGCGCTTCGGGATCACGATCCCCAGTCCCGTGAGCAGAAATGAGATTCCCACAAGTCCCGCGACATATGAAATTCCAACGGCTGCCAGATGCGGCATCTTCGTGCGCACTCCGAGCAGTGCCGTCAGATTTCGTACCACAAACAGCAGGGAAGACGCTCCCATTGCCAGTGTCAGGATACTCGTTGCCAGCTGGTTTGTGCGGATAAAGAGATACGGATCCTCCTGGATCTTCAGAAGCTTTTCCGCCCTCTTATTCCCCTCGTCGCGCTCATCCTCCAGTGCACTGGTGTTCAGCGCCTGAACCGCCGCACCGAATCCGTACATCACCGCAAACAGGATCACCGATGCGGCAAATAAAACAATTCCTATCCACGAATTGCCATCGTCCATGAGAATTACTTACACTCCTTTATCATTTTCAGTACTGCATCCAGCCGTTTCCAGATCCATGGCTGAATTGTTTCAAAGATCCATTCCAAATCGGCTGTGCCGATAGGATTTTTGCCTTCTAGTCTAAGTTTTCTTACGGTCAGCGCAGTAAATGCGCAGACCTACTGAACAGTTACTATTTGTCCACTATAGCATTAAATCCATGCCCCGTCAAGGAATACACCCGCGATTATGTAACAGGTTCCGCCACTTTCACAGGCATTTTCCTAATAGCATCCAAGCTCCAGGCTGACCTTCAGCGCCTCGTCCACCCGGTCTAACAGCTCCCCGTCGATATGACAGATCTTTTCCCTGAGTCTCTGCTTATCGATGGTCCGGAGCTGTTCTAAAAGGATCACAGAGTCCTTCACCATGTCACAGTCTCTGGCGGAAAGCTCCACATGGGTCGGAAGCTTCGCCTTATTCATCCTCGATGTGATCGCCGCACAGATCACCGTGGGGCTGTGCTTGTTCCCCACATCGTTCTGGATCACGAGCACGGGCCGCACGCCTCCCTGCTCCGAACCGACCACCGGTCTCAGATCCGCATAATAAATATCGCCCCGTCTGATAATCACAAGTCTCACACTCCGCCTGAATTTCTATGCGGTCAGCAGATCCGGGGCTGTGCCTGCACCTGTCCTCGGCGGCTGCCGCGCTCCCTCAAGAAGCCTGCTACGCGTGCTTCTTATAGTCCAGAGTATTTCCCACTTATGATATTTTATTCAGACGTACCGGTTTTCGAGCATGACCGTCAGAAGCCTTCGTACTCCTCATCCCTGCACATCATGCCGCCCACTTCTTTTCCATTCTTCACGTACCGCCGCGGCACACGTTTTCCTATCAGGCATGGGATCTCGTAATGGAATCCGCCGGAAATCTCTGCAAGCTCCTCCATAGTAATCTCCTGATTCCCGTCTCTGCCCACAAGAGTCACAGAATCTCCCTCTTTGGCCTCCGGGATCCCCGTAAGATCCGCCATAAACTGGTCCATACAGATCCGTCCTAAGATCTTTGCCCGTTTTCCATGGATCAGCACTTCTCCTTTTCCGGAGAGATTTCTCGGATAGCCATCCCCGTAACCTGCAGAGACCGTAGCGATCCGCATCGTCTTCTCCGCCTTAAAGGTTCCGCCGTAGCTGACCTCCGTTCCCGGTCCGATCTCCTTGATGTAAGTGATAAAGCTCTTTAACGTCATCGCCAGTTTCAGAGAAATAATATCCTGTTTTACCTCATCCGACGGATACATGCCGTAGATCGTGATTCCCGCGCGGACCGCGTCCATGTTAAAATCCGGGAGTTCTACGATTCCGGCGCTGTTAGAACAGTGACAAACCGGGACAGCCACACCGGCTGCCTTCACATCATCGCAGAACTCGCGAAACCGTCTGTACTGCTCCCCTGCATTCGTCTTATCTGCCTCGTCTGCCCGTGCGAAGTGGGTAAACATACCGGCGATCCTGAGAGCCGGAAGCTCTGCGATCTCCTTTACGATCTCCACAGATCCCTCATCCGGGAAAAGTCCGATACGGCTCATTCCCGTATCCACCGCGATATGGATCTTCGCGGTCTTTTCCTCTGCCACAGCGGCATCTGATAATTCTTTTGCTCTCCGGTATTCAAACATAGGCAGACTGATGTCGTTTTCAAGACATTCCTGATAGCGGCTGGCTGAAACCGGACCAAGACTCAGGATCTCTTTTTCAATTCCATGTCTCCTGAGCTTAAGCCCCTCATCCACCGTTGCCACCGCGTACCCACAGACAAAACGGTCGATGGTCCTCGCCACCGGAACTGCCCCGTGTCCGTATGCATCCGTCTTTACCACGCCGTACATCTTCGTTCCCGGACGAAGATGCTCCTTCATGGCCTCCATATTTTCTTCAATACGCCCGAGATCAACCTCTGCGTAGATTCTGTCAAATTCCATCTCTGTATACCTCCGAAAGGCAATCTGCGATCTCTCCTGCTAACACTCCGTGGACTCCAAAGTGTTTCTCAGCGGCCTCACCGGCGAGACCGTGTACATAAACACCGAGGGCCGCCGCGTCACTCTCCTCCAGTCCCAGCGCTACGAGCCCGGCGATCACGCCCGTAAGCACATCACCGGAACCGCCTTTGGCCATAGCCGGAGTCCCGCTTCCGTTCACGAATGTCTTACCATCTCTTCCGGCGATCACCGTCGCTGCGTCCTTTAAGACGCATACTACGCCGTACTGATCCGCGAACTCTCTGGCAGTGCGGACCGGATTCTCCTTCATTTCTTCAATCTGAATTCCTGTAAGCCGCGACATCTCCTTCATATGCGGTGTCACAATAATATTCTCCGTAAAATAACCTGTCAGTTCCCGGTATTCCGCCGCAAGATTCAGGGCATCCGCGTCAAGAATGATCGGAACATAGGCGTCCTTCAGGACATTTTCCACCATGCATCTGGCATAATCTTCCATCCCGATCCCGGGTCCCAGAACGATCACATCCGCCCATTCCGTCTCCCTCGCGATCTTTCGCGCAAAGTTTTCCGGGTCTTTCTCGGCCTCCTTCGTGTCGTAGGTAGCTAAAATGGCCTCTGGAAGCTTTTCCTGTACGATCAGCCGGTTCTCCTCCGGGGTAAAGACCTTTACGAGGCCGGCTCCCATCCGGTATGCCGCTCTGGCGGAAAGCAGGGAAGCCCCCGCCATGTTCTTCGCTCCGGCCATCACAAGAACCTTTCCGTATGTTCCCTTATTAGAGTCAGCCATGCGGGCCGGGATCCTCAAAAGATCTTCCCGATCCAGCATCTGGACATGTTTTTCTCGTTCTGCGCTGCTCTCCGGCACAAAGCCCACATCTTTCACGAAAAGATGTCCGCAGAGCTCCCGCCCCGGAAACAGCACCTGTCCAAGCTTCTTTTCTCCGAACGTGACCGTCACATCCGCGCGGACTGCATCTCCCATCACGCTTCCATTATCGGAGCTGATGCCCGACGGGACATCGACAGCAATGACTTTCATGTCTTCCTGCCCATTGATCCACCGGATCAGCTTCCGGTATGCGCCCTCCACATTTCTCGAAAGACCGATCCCGAAGATTGCGTCCAGAATCACGCCCCGGCAACTTCTTTTTCTCTCCCCGGCCTTTCTAAACGGCTGCGCCGAAATCTTCTTTTCCACCGGGTCCGGCAGATCTTCCGCCGTCATCACCGGAATTCCCAGCCGTTTTACGACATTTAGCTGGGCTTCCAGCTCCTCGCTTCCTTTTCCGTCCCGCTGCGGGAAAACGATCTTCACATCGTACCCCTTTAAAAACAGCATTCTGGCGGCGGCAACTCCATCCGCCCCGTTATTTCCAAAGCCGCAGACGGACCAGACGGTCCCTGCCTCTTCTTTCTCCAGTATCTCCTCTGCTTTTTCTGCAACTGCCATCGCTGCCCGTTCCATCAGGACTAAGGATGGAATCCCATACCCTTTGATGGACCTTGCATCGAATTCTTTCATTTCTTTTCCACTGAGAACTGCTTTCATCCGGCCTCCCCCTCTCCGACGGCAAACGCCATCGCATGGTCCTTCGTGTCTGAGATCGACACTTCGATCTTTGTGATCCCGAGATCTTCTGCTGTTTTTGCGGCTCCCGCATGAAGCTTTACATAGGGCTTTCCAAGAGGATCTCTTAAGACCTCCACATGAATCGGCATAAACTCCCGGAATCCTGTTCCAAACACCTTCGCCACTGCTTCTTTAACGGCAAAAGTGCCGGCAAGGACCCGGGGATCTCCCTTTGCCTGCCGGCGCTCACGCTCGGTATAAATACGCGACAAAAAAGCCTCTTTATCACAGGCTTTTTTTACTCGCTCAATTTCGACCAAATCACAGCCAACTCCAATCAACATGTCTCATTGGTTCCCGTCTGTTCTGCTTTTTCTTTCGCCTTCCGCTCCCGCTCATCCTGCATGCTGCAGACACGGTAGGAAAGACGCATCAGGCTCTCGGAGAGATGGACGTTCTCAACGACCACATCGTCCGGGACATTTAAGTCTGTGTGGGCGAAGTTCCAGATCGCCTTGATTCCCGCTTTTACCAGGCGCTCCGCGATCTCCGGGGCCTTTGACTTCGGGATCGTGAGAGCCGCGATCTGCACCTCGTTGTCGATAATAAACTGCTCAAGATCATCGATTCCACGGATCTCAACGCCGCGGACCACGAGACCGATCAGGCGCGGGTTGATATCGAACATTCCCTTGATCATAAAGCCGCGCTTCTCAAAATTTGTATAGTTGGCGATCGCCTGTCCAAGATTTCCGGCACCGATGATAATGAGGTTGTGCTGTCTGTCGATTCCTAAAATCCTTGCGATCTCCGTATAGAGATACTTAACATTATATCCGTATCCCTGCTGGCCGAAGCCGCCGAAATTGTTAAGATCCTGACGGATCTGGGACGCCGTCACCTTCATTCTGGCGCTCAGCTCATTGGAAGAAATCCTTTCGATCCCCTCCTCCATCAGCTCACCCAGATATCTGTAATAGCGCGGAAGTCTGGAAATAACCGCCTTTGAAATCTGTCTTTCGTCTGTCATTTTCTGGTTTCACCTTCTCAAAACTTTCATATAACGATGGAATCTATTATACTCATATCTATATTATTTGTCAAATCCTTGTCAAAGAATTTAGGCGAATTGGGGCTGGAACTGCCCTATCCCATAAAAAAGAAAATGTCCCGCCCATGATCTCCCCGACCGGACGGAACATTTTTCTTTTGAGTATATCTATATCTGTTCAACAGATTTGCTGCCGTTCACACCCTGCGCAGGCAGCAACGGACCTGAGACTCAGCGGATATTAATGATTGCTGCTTATTCAGCCAGCTCCTCCCACTTTTCATACAGAGTCTCAAGTTTCCCTGCGATCTCCTCTTTTTCTTTATTTAACTCCATGAGCTTCGCCACATCGGAGAAAACACTCTCGTTGCAGAGGAGTCCGTCGATCTCACCGTCTCTCGTCTCAAGTCTGTGGATCTCGTCCTCGACCTTTTTCAAGTCATTCTGGCGTTTTCTCTGGCGGGCCTGCTCTTCCTTCTGGGCTTTCCAGTCAAGCTTTCCGCCTGCGTCCGCGCTGCTCTCCGCCGCTTTTCCGGAAGTTTCAGCCGACGCTCCCGTCTTTGATGCGCCGAATCCGACGATTCCGCCGGTAGGCTCCACATTCTCGGTCCCGAAATGGGCATTCATCATGGCCTCATGTTTTTCCAGATAATAATCGTAGTTACCGATATAATTCATCATCCGCTTTCCGGTGAGATCCAGGATCCTCGTCGCGGTCTTATTGATAAAATACCGGTCATGGGAGACGTAGAGCACCGTACCGCCGTAATGGCTTAAGGCATTCTCCAGAATCTCCTTCGAAGTGATATCCAGGTGGTTCGTCGGCTCATCGAGGATCAGAAAGTTCGCCTCCGAAAGCATAAGTTTCGCGAGGGAAACACGTCCTCTCTCACCGCCGCTAAGATCCCCGATCCGCTTAAACACATCGTCCCCGGTGAAGAGGAATGCCGCTAACGTACTTCTGATCTGGGTGTTGGACATTCCCGGGTAGGCGTCGGAGATCTCCTCAAACAACGTCTTTTCCATGTGGAGCACCTGATGATCCTGATCATAATATCCGATGTGGACTCTGGAACCAAGAATGATCTCACCGTCATCCGGCTCCACAAGACCGTTGATGATCTTTAAGATCGTGGTCTTTCCCGTTCCGTTGTCACCGATAATAGCGACCCGTTCCCCGCGCTTTACATCGAAATTCAGGTCTGTAAATAATGTTTGGGAACCAAAGGACTTCGCCAGACCGTTTACTGTCAGCACATCGTTTCCGCTTAAGATATTCGGCTCCAGGCGGATATCCATGGCGTCATTGACCTCCGTCGGCTTCTCAAGGACTTCGATCTTATCGAGCATCTTTTCCCGGCTCTCCGCTCTCTTAATGGACTTTTCCCGGTTGAAGGATTTTAACTTTTCGATGACCGCTTCCTGGTGCTTGATCTCCTGTTGCTGGTTTAAGTATGCCTTCATCTGGATCGCGCGCATCTGCGCTCTCTTTTCGCTGTAGGCCGTATAATTTCCGGAGTAGACCACAGCATGCCCATTATCCAGCTCGATGACCTTCGATACGATCTTATCAAGAAAATACCGGTCATGGGCAACGATGAGAACGGCACCGCGGTAGTTTAAGAGATAAGTCTCCAGCCATGCGATGGATGACATATCAAGATGGTTCGTCGGCTCATCGAGAAGAATGATATCCGGGTTTGTGAGAAGAAGCTTGCCCAGAGAAACTCGTGTCTTTTGTCCGCCGGAAAGCGTGGAGATCTGCTTGGAGAACTCCTCCTCCGTAAATCCAAGCCCCTTTAAGACACCTACAATCTCACTCTTCCAGGCATAGCCGTTAATGAGTTCAAACTCATGGCTTAAACGGCTGTACTGATTCATCATGGTCTCCAGCTCTTCCCCGGATGCCGTCTTCATGGAATTTTCCAGATCCCTCAGACGATTTTCCATGGCGATGACAGATTTTTTTGCGTCAATCATCTCCTCGTAAATGGTCCTGTGGCTTAAAAGATCCTGGTTCTGTGCCAGGTAGCCCAACGTCTTTCCGCTTCCCAGCACCACCTCACCGGAATCAGGCTGCAGTTCACCTACGATTATTTTTAAAAGCGTCGATTTTCCCGCGCCGTTGATGCCTACGATCGCCGCCTTTTCATGGTCTTCAATATGAAAGGAAGCGTTCTTGATAATATCGTCGCTTCCGAATGATTTGCAGATATTGCTGCAGGATAATATCATAAAATCCTCCTGTTTCTATCACTGTAACAGCTTCACAGCCGCATACTTTTTGTACACCGCAGTTATTTTTACAACTGCTCTTTTATCTTTCAACCGCAAATACAGACTCTGTATTTACCGGCATTTACTTTTTTATTTAAGCCCAGGGAAAATACGGCCACACCGCCGCGAGAAAGATCGCCGGAAGCAGGTTTGCCACCTTGACCTTCTTTCCCCAGATCAGATTTACACCAACGCAGAAAATTAAAATGGATCCTGTTAAGGACATGTCCGCCAGTCCCTCATCCGTGAGAAACGGCTCAATGAGCTTCGCCAGCAGTGTCATCACTCCCTGGAACATTCCCACCGGGATCGCCGAAAAGATACATCCCTTTCCCATGGATGCCGTCATGATCGCGACGATGATCATGTCCAGGACTGCCTTTGCGGCTAAGATCGAGTAATCCCCGTAAATTCCGTCCTTGATGGAACCTACAACTGCCATAGCTCCGATACAGACCGTCAGGGATGCTGTCACAAACGCGTCCACGAAGGAATTATCTCCCTCGCTCTTCGTCTTTTCCTTTAACCACTCGCCGAACTGCTCCATCTTCGTATCGAGATCGATCCACTCGCCGATGAGCGCGCCCACCGCAAAGCAGACGATCATCATCATGGATCCCGAGGAGGAAAGCCCGCTCTCCGTGAGCTTTAACATCTGCTCCATGCATCCCGATACCCCGATAAACAGCACACAGAGCGCCGATGCCATCATCAGATTGCTCTGGTACCGCTCCGTGAGCTTCTTTCCAAATAATAATCCCATCACGCCGCCAACGATGATCGCAACGACGTTTATGATCGTTCCAAGTCCAAACATTTCTGTCATGCGCAGCCGCGCTCTGTCAGTCCGGCTGCCTGCCTCTTTTCTCTTGTCAGTGTCATGTCACATCAAATCCGCCTGATATAACACCATATCGTATTCATATAAAACGACATACGCAGTTAAGTATAACACATATCTCCCATCAGCGCAACGAACACAAAATCAAAAATCCGCTGCCGTTTTCCATGACATTCCGTTCATGTTGAACCAGGCAGCGGACATCTTTATTCATTTTATGCTTCTTTCTCCACCTGTTCTTCCCATCTGCTTCTCTTATAGTAAAAGTAGGAGATAACCGCGCACACGATCCAGCCCACCGGATAGCCGAGGCCTACGGTGTACTCGTTGAAGGCGATCTTTGTAACAAAGAAAAGATAGATCTGTCTGCAGACAACGAAGCTGAAGAGCATGATGCACATCGGTCCCTTCGCGTCCCCGGATCCCCTTAAGGAACCCGCCAGGATCTGGTTGAAGGAGCTGCAGAAGCGGAACGGCACGGTCATCAGGATAAACAGAGTTCCGTAATGCAGAACCGACGGATCCCTGTTAAAAAGGGATACCAGGGATCTCGCGGAGAGTGCCATGACGATCGAGATGCAGATCAGCACGCCGACACCCATGAACAACGCCTGTCGAACGCCTTTTCTGGCACGCTTTACATTCTTCGCGCCGAGGTTCTGTCCCACGAAGGTGGTCGCCGCCTGGCCCATGCTCTGGGCCGGCAGGATCGCGAACTGGTCGATCTTCGAGTGGCAGCTCCAGCCCGCCATAATGACAGAGGAACCAAGACCGTTGACGTATGCCTGTACCAGAGCATTGGAAAACGCTGTGAGTCCCTGCTGGACACCGGCCGGAAGTCCGATCCGGAAGATCTCACCGAGACAAGTTTTATTGATATGTAAATCTCTTAAGACAAGTTTATGGGCGCCATCTGTTCTTGTGAGCGTCATGCAGGCCAGGAACGCGGAAACTGTCTCCGCCATCACCGTGGCGATCGCCACACCGCTGATCCCCCAGTGGAATACCGCCACAAAAAGGATATCCAGAACAATATTTAAGCAGCTGCTGATGATCAGGAACAGGAGCGGACGTCTCGTATCCCCCACCGCCCTTAAGATCGCACTTCCCATATTGTAGAGGAACAGTACCGGAACTCCTGCAAAGTAGATCTTTAAATACTCCCCCGCCGGTCCGACTACATCATCCGGCGTGGACATCCACTTTAACATCACCGGTACGACCCCGATGGAGATCAGAGAAACAAAACATCCGACGATCACAGCGAAGAGGATCGTCGTCTCCACCGCCTCGTGAAGTTTCTCGTGGTTTTTCGCGCCAAAACTCGTACTGATCACCACGCCGGCTCCGATGGAGATTCCGTTAAAGAAATTCACCAGCGTATTGCAGATCGCCGTGGTAGCTCCCACAGCCGCCAGAGCCGACGTTCCGAGATAATTTCCCACCACGATGCTGTCCACGGTATTGTAGAGCTGTTGGAATACGTTTCCCATGATCAGCGGGATCGCAAACAGAACCAGCTGTTTCCAGATCACTCCCTCCGTCATATCAATGTTTGTTTTTCGTCCACCTTGAGGTCTCGACATCCACATTGCCCCTTTCTGACTATTATTTCTGTTTTATCTCATTTTTTATGTAAAATTTACCATTAAAATGTAATATCTATGTAAATCATACGGGATTTCAAGAGAAAAAGCAAGCAGTTCCATGGCGTTGCTGTCACAGGAAAATCGTTGTCTCTTTCACAGTAAAATTTTGTGAATTCACATAAAAGAGGCAGGAAACCCACACGTAAATGGGATATCCTGCCTCTTTGGCCATTCGCACTATTTAGATTCTAAAAATTACTCCCATGTTGGAATGTAAGCGCCCTTGTAAGTCTCCTCGATCACTTTCGCAACTTCCGGTGTGCGGAAATAATCTACAACTTTCTTGTAAAGCTCATTGTCCTTGTCCGCTGTTCTCGCAACGATGATGTTTACATACGGGTTGTCGCTTCCCTCTTCAACACTCTCAAGGAAGATCGAATCTTTCTCCGGGTTTAAACCGTTGTCAACCGCATGGCCGCCGTTGATAACTGCTGCTGCGACGTCCGGAAGAAGGCTTGCTGTGTTTGCTGCCTCAACCTCTTTGATGTCAAGGTTTAACGGGTTCTCTGTGATGTCTTTCTTCGTCGGTGTGTAACCAGCCTCCGGATCAACCTTGATGAGACCTGCGGACTCTAAGAGCTTTAACGCACGGCCGCCGTTTGTAGCGTCGTTCGGGATCGCGATGATATCGCCGTCCTTGATCTCGGAAACGTCTTTGATCTTGTTGGAGTAAAGTCCTAACGGAGCGATGATGGTCTCACCGATGATGGAAAGATCATATCCGTTGTTCTTGCAGTCATCCTCAAAATATGCGATGTGCTGGAAAGAGTTCAAATCGATCTCGCCGTCATTTAATGCGCGGTTCGGAAGCGGATAATCCGCGAACTTTACAAGTTCCAGATCAATATTCTCCTCAGCAAGCTTCTCGATAACCGGCTGCCACTGCTCATTGTTCTCGCCGACAACACCGAGTTTGATCACCGTCTTCTCGCCGGATGCTGCTGTCGTATCTGCTGCTGCGGAACCTGCTGCTGTTGTGTCTGCTGCCGCTGCTGTTGTCTCTGCCTTCTGGCTGCTTCCGCATGCAGTTAAGGATAATGCTAAAACTGCTGCAGTACCAAATGCTAAAATTCTTTTCTTCATAATATGTCTCCTCCTAAACTGATTTGTCGCTGCCCGGTTCTGTCCGCATTCGCTGTACGGACCGGACAGTTCCATTCTATTGATACGGCTCAGAAAATTTCCGTGCCGCTTCAAGCTATATGATCGTTTCTTATGACCGGTATTGAAACATACCGACCACCCAACAAGGGGATGCCCTCTTAATGGGTCGTCTTTTTAATAACATAAGAACCGGTACTCTGAATGAGGCTTACCATAATCAGAATGATGATCACAGTCACATATGTGACGTCTGTCTGTCCTCTGGAATGACCGTAACGGATCGC
>ULRN01014628.1_pt1 | contig 20788 bp, 16 predicted proteins | sample 1955461 | NCBI WGS metagenome assembly ULRN01 (sample SAMEA4835683, study PRJEB28245) | human gut metagenome | biome: gut microbiome; material: fecal sample | place: Denmark | collected 2008 | reverse complement strand
TATATATATCTATTATTATATAGCTCTATACTTATATATACTTCGTATATAAGTATACATTGTATTAGGATATAGGATATATACGAATAGGAAATATAAAAAACATTTCGATTCACTACGTTCATCGAAAAGTAAGCTGGGTACCCAGCTTACTTAAGAAAAGATGTTACTATGTATAACTGAATTTTAAAACTTATTGTTATGAGAATGATAAATACTAAAGTACCGGTTAAGAAATCTAACTTAAAAGTAATCCTAGATTTTACTAAAGCCATATGTTTACAAGTACCGAGATTAAGATTTGAGATAATCGAAACTGAACATACTTATCAGTTTAGGTTTTATTTATTAAAATCTAAGATCTCACCGATTGAGAATTATTGGTTAAGGAAAAGAATCAAGAAGTTTATCAATGAAGAAGCTTAAGATTGCCCTAGTAGTTTTTTTACTAGGATTTACTATTTACCTTTGCTTCAGGAATTACAAACTGAATCAACAACTCAGTATGTTACCTGATAAAGAGATCATTCAACATACTGATACAATTTATTTGAGGAAAGATTTCCTGCCAATTTCCTACGATAATTTACTTAACCCAAGTAGAATCCTTCTCTACAATTCTTCGCATCCTTCGGTTAGCCAGGGTTTATGCAGTACCAATTCATCAGAGATATCAGAGAAGGATTCTCTTGTTCAATTAGTAATCGATAAGAATCAACTTACATTGAGTTTCCTTAATCAAAACTCGGGAATTTATTCTAGTAGGTTATTCAATATCGACACTAATAACTACAAGTATTCTTGGTATAACGGAAAACTTACCACACAAGAAATTAAATCTAGAATAAGATTAGTTCCTTATGTTTATGGTAAGTACCGACCCTTTAACAATCTATGGGATTTGGGAACAGGAATTTCAATCGAGACTAAGAGATTTAATTACAAACTGGGGATAAACAGTTTTTATTACCCAAGATATTTCTCAGGTATAAAAACTGATTTAGAACTGGTAGTAACTTATAAATTTTAGATTTTATGGCAAAGAAGATACAGGAAACACCCACTAACCTTACAAGAGAAGAATTATCTAATCTATCTAGGGTTACAACGGATGTTTTCTTTTTCAGTCTTTTTTGTTATGTGATACATCCAGTGAGAGGAAAGGTTCGATTTGAATTATATCCGTATCAAAAAGCCGTACTATACCAATTTATACTCCAGAGATTCAATATCTTGTTAAAGTTCAGGCAAGCGGGTATTACAGAACTTATATCTATGTACTGCTTATGGCTGGCATCATATCATCCTAATAAGAAGATAAACATTATCTCCATTAAAGATACAACAGCTAAGAAGGTACTTAAGAAGATTAAGTTCATGTATAAGAATCTTCCATGGTATATGCAAACCCCGATCATTAACGGAAGAACTGGGGAATTTGGTTCTGCCTCTATGATTGAATTCGATAATGGTTCATTCATAGAATCCATTCCAACATCTTCCGAAGCCGGTCGTTCAGAATCTCTTTCTCTCCTGGTAATTGATGAGGCTGCAATCGTTCGGTGGGCTTCAGCTATTTGGGCAGCTGCCTTCCCTACGCTTTCAACCGGAGGTTCAGCCATCATCAATTCTACTCCATACGGTATGGGTAATTTTTACCATTCAACATGGGTAGATGCTATAGCTGGAGGTAATCCTTTCAATGCTATTCGATTATATTGGCAGATGCACCCAGAACGGGATCAATCTTGGTATGACCAGATGGCTTCTGCATTGGGTCCAAAAAGAACTGCACAAGAAATCGATGGAGACTTTCTTTCTTCAGGTAATACAGTATTTGATATGGCAGATATCAAGGCTATCGAAGATTGCTTAAGTGATTATCCAGTTTTAAAATATCGTTTCAATCGTCAGTATAGACAATTCAACGAACCAGATCCAAATAAACAGTACTTTATCGGTGCAGACGTTGCAACAGGTAGAGGCTCAGACTATTCTTCTTTCACTTGTATGGACAAGCTGGGAGAAGAACAAGTTGTGTATAAGGGAAGAATGGCAGTAGATAAATATGCTAGGTTACTGGGAGATACTGGGCAATTATTTAATTTTGCTGTTGTAGCTCCAGAATCTAACGACGTTGGGTTAGCAGTAACTTCTGCTCTTCAGTCAGAAGGATACCCTAACCTATATTACTATCAAAAGCTTCTGAAAAAGAAAGGTAAGTCCAGACCAGAGGTTGATAAATCTCCGGGTTGGTTAACTACCCAAAAGAATCGTTCAGTAATTATAGAGGGTCTAGAACAAGATATTCGAGAAGAGAATATCATTGTGAAAGATCCTTTCTTTGTTCAAGAAGCTCCTACCTTTATATATGATGGTTTGGGTAGACCCGTAGCCATGGGTAAACACAGAAATAATACTTCTGCTGTAGATGTGGATTTGGAAGGAGATGTTTATTCTGATGATGATATATTTGGTAAAGCAATCTGTAATCACATACGAAAAGGAAAAACTAATGTAATAATACAACCGAAATGAAAATTCTTAAGTTTTTTGGATTCGATAGAAGGAATCGATCTCCAATACAAGAAAACAAGGCTAATCCTCCAAGTAAAAAAGAGGAGGTACCTATTTCACCCGGTAGAGTATCGGAACCGGATGATGACCCAGGTAACTTCATTCATACATTGAAAGGCTTAACTCAGATGGTTACGCCTTCTTTTCGTGTTGAAGTGATTCAGCTTTTAAGGGATTTATATAAAGTGAATCCAGATGTTAACATAGCTTTACAGGATATGTTTAAGCTTGCTAATACTGGTCACAACATAACCTTCCCTAATAATACCGATAAAGAGGCTGATAAGATGAGAGATCATCTTTCTAAGGTATCCTCTAAATGGTCTAACTATACTGCCGGTATGGATGGTTTGGTAAACAAGATGATAGTTCAATTGATGATTAGTGGAGCTATCTCAGTAGAAGCTGTACCAAATGAAAAGCTTGAGGGTTTAGCTACTGTATTATTCCTCAAACCAGACAGGATAGTATTCAAAAGGGAGAATAACGGAGTTTATAGCCCATATCAGAGGAACACTCTTTGGAATGGCTCAAATAAGCAAGATTATATCAAACTTAATACAGAGACCTATTGTTATGTGGGTATGTATAATGATACCGATGAACCTTACGGAATACCTCCTTTTATGGCATCATTGGACTCATTAAAGGGTCAGCATGATATGAAAACCAATTTTAAACATATCATGGAAATCTGTGGTATGGTTGGTTTTCTAGAGGCTTTGATGGAAAAACCACAACAGAAACCTAATGAAAATGTAGAAGCTTATACTAGAAGATTAAATAGGGAGCTAATACGTTTGAAACAGAATGTAAGGGAAGGTATGAAGGATGGAGTAGTAACTGGTTACATTGATGACCACCAGTTTAAACTTAACTCTACTTCAAAAGAGATGAGCAATATTGATAAACCCTGGAATATGAACCAGCAATCAGTTGCTAATGGTTTGGGAGTAAATGGCAACCTAATTGGAGTACAAGCTTCCATTGGAGAAGGAGCAACTGGTATTATGCTTTCTAAGCTTATAAGTCAGCTAAAGAATATCCAAATGATAGTTTCTTATGTTCTTAAGTTTATTTATGAACTAGAACTACGTCTGGCTGGCTTTGATTGCAAGGGAATATCCATTACTTGGGGATCATCCACTATCTCTGATGAGGTTAAAATCCAACAGGGTAGACAATATAAGATTCAGAACCTTGACTTACTTTACAAGGCAGGTATCATTTCTCAATATCAATATGCTTGGGAAATGGGTTATGATTCTCCTTCAGAAGAAGAACCAAGAGTTTCATTGGAAGACCAATTTGCTAAGGGAGGTAATTCAGACCCACAAGAGGGTACTAAGAAGAAACAGAGACAGGACGATAAGAATCAATCCGCTCGTAGATCAAGAGATAAAAATAACCCGGCTCCTTCACGAGGAGATCAAAATACTAAATCAAGATGAGTAAACCGATTACTAAAAAGAACAGAGAACATTTGGATTCTTTAGTGATAGGTAGTGGTCATACTATAATGGCTGGGTATATCCCAACATCCATAGAACCACAAACCTTCTCGGAGAATTTTTATAAATGGGCTCAAACTTCTAAGGAGTCAGTCAGTCAATTTGGTTTTTGGGGAGGAGAAATAGATTATAATACCTATTATCCTGACTTGAAGCCAGAAGAACTTACTCCTAAAGATGAGGAGTTTATTGAACCAATGTTCAGATTATTATCTGCAACTATTGTGTCTAAGAACTGGAATCCTACCGATTTTAGTCAAAATGGAGTATTAAAAGCTTCTATGAGAATGCTCTTAGGACAAACAGTAAACTGTGACCATGAGACTAATATTGGTAATGCTATTGGAGCTGTATCACAAGTTATCTGGCAAGATGACTACAAGGATGGTTCTTTTGTTATTCCTGCAGGTATTAATGGTATATTAAAGATTGATGGTAAAGCAAATCCGAGAATTGCTAGAGGCATTCTTATGGATCCTCCATCTATCCATTCTAACTCAGTAACAGTACAGTTTAAGTGGGATAAGTCTCACCCAAATATGGAAGATAACGAATTCTACCAGAAACTGGGTACCTATGATTCTAAGGGAGTTATGGTACGAAGAATAGTTACTGAAGTAGTAAGATACTTAGAAACCTCTTTGGTATCTCATGGAGCTGATACTTTTGCTCAGAAGATTGGGGATGATGGTAAAATCATTAATCCCAATTTTGCCAAGAGAACTTGGGCTTCATACGAAGAATATAGAGATGATAAGTCTAAACAGTATTTCTTCTATGATACGAAAACTGATCTAACTTTGTTCAGTGAAAATAACGATACTTCCCAATCTTATGATGATAATCAAGGAAATCAAAATCCTAATAATAAAGATATGAATGAACTACAAAAATTTTTAGAAAGAATCTTTGGTAAAGATTGCCTTACTCTTGCCGAAGGTACAGAGATGAACGAGGAAACTGCATTTGCAGCCATTCAGGAATTGGTTAATTCTCGTAACACTCTTCAGACTACTGTGGATAACTTAACTACAGAAAAAACTTCTCTTACAGAACAGGTTACTAATCTGAATGCAGAAGTTGCAAATCTGAAAGAAATGGCTCAGGTAGGTAAAAACCACATTGCATCTCTCCGTGAAAATGCTGTTGCAACCTATAAAAAACTTATGGGTGACAAAGCTGATGAAACTATCGTTACAATGTTGAATGCCGAAACTACCGGCATGGTAACTTTGATCTCTCTTACTAAAGATTACCAAGCTCGATTGGAAGAAAAATTCCCAATGACCTGTGCTAAATGCGGTTCTCACGATGTAAGCCGTGCTTCTTCTGCAACTGAGGCAGAGGATAAATCCGATAACAAAGCTACTGCTCAGAATTCCGAAAAGAGTACTGAAGAGATTCTGAAAGGTATCTATTCAAACAAATTAAAATAATCTCTAAAATAAGAAGAATATGAATACACATCCTACTACTAAGCTGGTAAATCAGGATCAACCGATGACTCTGTTTGGTGAAAAAACTCCCAGAGCGGTGATCTATAAGAGCGAATCTCACAAGTTGCATCAGGCTTTCTGTGTAAAAGAAAACAAAGTTATTCATCAGGGTATGCCTGTAGCTTTGGATACCGAGGGTAATATCGAACCTTATATCCCGGGTGGAGAGGGCAGCCAGGTTTATCTGGGTATAGCTGTAACTGACAACATTAACCCTGCTTATCAGGCTCAAAGAAATTTCCCCGTAGAAGTAACTGTAGCTGTAGAAGCTTTCATGGTTGTAAACTGGGTAGCTAAAAAGGCTATGGAATGTGGTTATGTAAAACCCACAGATACCCTGTTGATTGACCGTTTCATCACTGCTGAAACTTCAGCCGATGAAACAAAATTCATTAGCATCGTACCGGCTGATGAAGCTAATGATATTATTCAAGTATTGGTACGCTAATCATTAACTGAACATTAAAAGAACAATGAATACAGAATTTGCACAATTGAAAATGGAAGACCTTAGAAAGGAACTTCCGGAAATGGTAAGAAGTTTGGAAGCATACCGTCAGGGTTCCAACAACACATTGCCTATTGAAGTTACTCTGGAAGAACTGGTACAGGGTAAATATGGTGTATCACAGGATGCCTTCTTTGAAAAGTTGGGCATTAATCCGAAGATTGATACAATGCAGAACATCTTCACTATGCCGCAACAGAATATCCGTTGGATTGTACCGGAAATCATCCGTGCTGCTATTACAACTGGTATGCGTCAGGCACCTTTCTACCCGAACATCATTGCTTCAGACCAATCAATTAATGGTTTGCAGGTAACTATGCCGATGGTAAATATGTCGGATGCTGCTCCCGCTAAGGTAAATGAAGCAGAAACAATTCCTTTGGGAGATGTAAGCTTCGGACAGAAATCAGTTTCTCTGTTCAAAATCGGTAAAGGATTTAAACTTACTGACGAAGTTAAAAACTACGTTTCAATCGATGTATTGGGAATCTATCTCCGTGACTTTGGTATTCAGTTGGGTTATGCTATGGATACTTTGGCAATGGATGTTTTGATGAACGGTAACAAAGCTGATGGTTCTGAATCTGCTCCGGTTATTGGTGTATATGAAACAACCAACGGTATTACTTATAAAGACTTGTTGCATATCTGGGTTCGTGCTGCTCGTATGGGCCGTAACTTTACTACTATGATTGGTGGTGAAGACCAGGCTATCGAGATGTTGAACTTGCCTGAATTTAAAGAACGTCACTCAGGAACTACAGAAGCTACACTGAATATCAAGTCTCCGGTTCCCAACAAGGCTGACTTCTATATTCACCCGGGAACTCCCGATCAGCAGTTGTTGATGGTAGATACCAGTGCTGCCTTGATTAAGCTTACTGCTAAACAGTTGATGCTTGAATCAGAAAGAATCGTATCTAATCAGACTGAAGCTGTATATGCTTCTCTGACTACAGGTTTCTCTAAGATGTACCAGGATGCTGTTCTTCTGTTGGCAGCTAACAAGAAATTCTCTGAAGCTGGATTCCCGAGCTTCATGAACATTGACCCATACCTATTGGTTAACTTAGAATAATATCCGGGATTTCTTCATTGTATTTTTGTCTAATTTCTCCCCCGAACAGTTTCAATCCATTCTGTTCGGGGTTTTATATTATAACCTAAAATAAAAGATTATGGCTACTACTTATATTGTAACAGTTGGAACTAATGCCTACAGTTTTAACGACCAGGTAACAGGTATTTCAATTGCAAAAGGCGAAGAGAGAGAACTTACTGCCCGTCAGTACAGAACAAAACGTATTCAGAAAGCTTTAGTTTCTGGCCACTTGGTTTTAGTTCCGGATAAGAACCAAACTGCCAAGTATACTGCTGAGGATATCGAAAAGCTTGACAAGAAGCTAGCTGCTCAGTTTGCAAAGGGTATGGAAATTAGTAAGATTGCCAAAGCTTATTCACTTGAAGAAGCTAAGCTGATTGCTAAGAAACATGAAATCGAAGCTGATCCGAAAGATACAGTAAAAGATATTCTTGAAGTTTTACTTGAGGATTTCGAAGAAAACAAAGAATAAACAAATCCGAATATAAATGAAAAAGAATCTAGACTTCACATATGTAACATCAGGTCTGGAAGTTTCATTTAGAGTATTAACCAAAGTCCCGGCCAAATCCATTTTTGACTGGGACTTTGGCGATGATAAGGGAGAGGTTTTCAATGGTGGAAGACATCAATCTTACTCTTATGAGAAGTCTGGATTTTATGATGTAACCTTACATGTCACTAATTCTGATGGATTAGATTTGACTTGTACTCGAACCGTAGTTGTATGTAATTATGGGCATACTACTCTTCAGGATACCATCTACAATTTAATAGATAGGTATATTCCCAAAGAATTGCATGAGAGTATGACCATAGAAGATAAAACTGCATACATAACTAAATGGCAATTATATATCTTCCCACTAGTAAACCATGTTATACCACCAGATAAATATAATGATGAATTATGGTATGAGGGACTAGAAAACCAATTAATTATGGAATTGGCTGTATGGGATTATCTCAATATACAAATACAAAATATACTGTTGGTTGCAGGAAACAGTTTTAGAGAAATTATCTCCACTGAATCTCATGGACCAGACCAAGATGGTGATTCACCTGGAGACCATGCTAGAGGAGATAGGATAAAGCAAATTACTACAGGTCCTACCGAGGTACAGTATTATGATAAGATATCCGAAAGTATATCTAGCTTATGGAGTACTTATTCAAAGATGATTCAACCTGGAGGGTATATGGATGAACTAAGAAAGAATCTATGTATGCTGGCATCTAGGTTGGAGATATACTTACCATTCTGTGATCAAATCGAACGGTTAGTAGTACCAAGAGTAGTAAATCATCGAAAACCAACTCCCTTGGGAGGACCTAATCCAACAGCTCCTCTCAATAAAGCAAGTAAACCTTCGTTAACCATAATAGATAAGAAATCATGACAAAAGAACCTTGGAGAATGGTTAAGAACCATTCTTGGAATAGGTATAAAAAGATTATCACTGATTTCTTAGACTGGGATGCTGGAAGACAAACAATTACTTGGGCTAAACACGTTAATCAATATCTAAATCATGCTGAGGATGATAGCCCAAGATATTATAATATTCCCATAGAAGCTTTATGCTACTACAATGCTTTTAGGAACTGGCCAATAAATAAAGCCACAGTTTCTGGAGAATTAGATGATGAGAACCTTTCTATACTTATTTCAAAGAATTACATAGAACAAATCGGATATCTCAATCAGGAAGGTTATTGGAACTTTAACTGGTCTGAGGATAGATTTGTTATCAATGGGATAGTATATAAACCTTCTGGAGATACTCAAGTATCTCAGGCTAAAGATGAAGCTTTGGTATTCTTGGTAATCCTCAAAAGGGATAGAGATACTAAAATCAAATTCGTAGAACAAAATCCATAAAGATATGAAAATGTTAATGTTACGTTTCACCAAGCTTAACAATGTAGAAGGAGATTGGTGGGACAGTAATCTTATAATCTTGAATGGACCTTCTGGAGTTCACATAGAAATGCCTGGTACTGGTAATTCAGCTACTACCATGCAATCTATGACTGGTATGAAGTTCGTATCAAATTACCAAGATTACTTTGGAGAGGTATGGGATAAAGATATACCTCATATAGGCTTTGGCCAAGTTATTAAGTTCAGAGTTAGGAAATTACCTGATTATGCCGTAGTAGTTGGGGATATAGAGGATGGAGGAGAGGTTGACCCAGATAATCCAGATGATATCCCAAATACTTTTGCTGGTAAAGAAAAAGAATACTTCCGTGGTAATAACTCAGAACTGTTATTGGGAAAGAATAAAGTAACACCTTAAAATATATACATATGTACGTTAGTAAATACTACACTTGCGAAGAGATTGACCAACGGCTATTACAGGGTTATTATGATGACTCTTTGGCTCATGGTTTTGTTGGAACTCTTAAAGAGTTCTGGGCATTCTTCTTATCAATTGCAAACAAGGTAGATAAGAAAGAAGGTTGGGATTTGTCAGAAAATAACTTCTCTGATGAATTGCTAGAAAAACTGAATGGAATTGAGGAACATGCTAACTACGTTACTAAAGTTTCTCAACTAGAAAACGATTTGAAATATCAGACTCAAGAACAAGTTGAGAAATATATACATGACTTAGTAGATGGTGCTGATGATGCTTTGGATACATTAAAGGAATTAGCTGAAGCATTAAACAATGACCCGAACTTTGCTACCAATATCACTAACCGATTAACTGAATTACGTACTCAATTAGAAGCTGAGGTAACTAGAGCTAAGAACCGTGAAAACGAATTAGCTTCTCAGATTAAGATTGTGAACGATAACTTGGTTAACTCGGTTAATACGTTGAATGCAACTATCCTTAAAGTAGTACAATATATTACTAGGATGGTAGAAGCAATCAATGCTCGTATTCAAAAGGTAGAAGACCGGGTTGGTGATTTGGAAGTAGAAACTGACAATAACTTAACTGAAGCTAAAGAATATGCTAAGGAATTGGTAGATAAGGAAGCTGCTGAACGTAGAGCTGCTGATGAGAAACTGACCGAGGCTGTTCATCAAGTACAGTTAGACCATACTAGGGATATTGCCGACTTAAATAATAAGATTCTAACCGAGGCTTCAGAAAGAGCAAATGCAGATGTAGCATTAGAATCTAAACTGAACACCGAAATCAGTGATCGTAAAACTGCAGACCAAGAACTTGAATCCAAGATTAATGCTGAAGCTGCAGCTCGTACTGCTCAGGATGAAGTATTACACCAACAGATTGTAAAGGAAACTTCTGACCGTCAGAATGCAGATAATGGTTTACAGCAGAACATTACTCAAGAAGCTCAGAACCGTCAGAATGCAGATACTGTACTTCAGAACAATATTGATAACGAGAAAGAAACTCGAATTGCTCAAGATGAAATCCTTGACCATAAGATTGAGGATTTGAAAACTCAGGCCGGTACAGATAAAACCGAATTGCTTGAAAAACTAGAGCAAGAAAAACAAGAACGTATTGCTGCCGATAAAGACTTAGATAATCGTAAGGTAGATAAAAGAGAAGGCTATTCTCTTACTAAAAACGACTTTACCGATATTCTCAAGGCTAAATTGGATGGCATTGAAGAACATGCTAATTATATCACAAAAGTATCTCAGCTTATCAATGATGCTGGTTATCAAACTGAAGCAGATCTTCAGGCAGCTATTGAAAAGATTATTGGGGAAGCTCCAGAGGTTCTTGATACTTTGAAGGAGATTGCAGATGCTTTGGGTAATGACCCAAACTTTGCAACTACAATTACCAAGAAATTGGCTGCTATTACCGAACAGTTGAATCAAGAAATTACTAATCGTACAGAAGCTGATGCCCAGGTACAGGCTAATGTAGATAAGGAAGTTTCTGACCGTAAGGAAGCTGATACTGCTCTTGAGGCTAAGTTGAAAGAATACGTTGATAACGAAGTAGATAAAATTACTGGTAACACTGATGGTATTCAAGCTAGTCTGAATAAGGAAATCCAAGATAGAAAAGATGCCGATGCTGCATTACAAGCTGCTATCACTAAGGAAGAAACGGATCGTAAGGCTGCTGATGCTGCATTAGATACTCGAGTAACTGCTAATGCTACCAAGATACAAGAATTGGCTTTATCTATTCAGGATGCGGTAAATACCGTTAAAAATGAACTTCAGGCTAAGATAGATGCTTTGCAAACAGAAGTAAATGCTAACAAGGCAAATATCCAACGTAATACTGACAGATTAAATGACCAGATTACTAAGGAAGCTGAAGATTATGCTGAATTAAAAGGCATGGTTAATGCAGAAGCTGAAGCAAGAGCCAATGCTGATACTAATCTTAAGTCTCAGGTAGATAAGGTAAATATCGACTTGAACACTGAGGTTTCAAAGAGAGAAGCTGGTGATACTGTTTTACAGCAGAATATCGATAAGGAGATCTCTGATAGAACTTCAGCAGATACTTTATTAGATAATAAGTTCACTGGCTTGATAAATACTGAATCTACTGCCCGGGCAAATGAAGATGAGAAAATCAATGCTCGAATCGACCAGGAGATTAAAGATCGTAAGGCAGGTGATGATGCTTTAAGCACCAGAATAGATAGCCTCAATAGTGGAGTAACCGGTTCTTTAGATGAGCTCAGGGAGAAAGTAACTAATAACACTACTGCTATTCAAACCGAAGTAGAAAGAGCTAAGGCTGCTGAACAAGTTCTTAAGGATTCTCTGACTACAGCTATGGAAAATCACAAAGATGATTTGGTAGCTATATCTAAAGATATCAATGATGAGGCTCAAAGTAGACTACAAGAAGATACCAAGCTTCAGAATAATATTGATACCGAAACCCTTAATCGTACTCAGGCAGACACTCTGTTAGAGAATAAGATTACTCAGGAAGTATCAGATAGAGTTCAGGCTGTTGAAAACTTGAATGACCGAAAGGTTGATAAAGTAGATGGCAAAGAGCTTTCTTCAAATGACTTTACCGACTTATTAAAAGCTAAGTTAGATAATATCCAGGAATTTGCTAACTACATTACTAAGGTATCTCAGTTGGAAAACGATTCTAACTATCAGAATGCCGAACAAGTAGAAGCTGCAATCCAAAAGGTTATTGGTTCTGCTCCTGGAGTATTAGATACACTAGAAGAGATTGCAAAAGCATTGGGAGATGATCCTAACTTTGCAACTACAATTACTAATAAGCTGACTGAACTTAAAGGTATTATAGATAAGGAAATCTCCGATAGAACTGCTGCCGATGAACAAGTTACTCAGAAGTTTACTGAATTAAGTACTACACTTAATGCTACAGTAAGTGAACTGAGAACTTTCGTAACAGAAACTCGTTCTGAATTATTAACAAAGGCTCAGGCTCAGGATGAATTAATTGCTAAGAATACTGCTAATATTCAACGTAATTTGGAATTGATTCAGGGCTTACAAAGTAATCAGAATACGGGTTATCTTGAAATCAAGGAACTGTTGAATACAGAAATCGAGGCTAGAAAGGCCGAGGATATTCGTATTGAAGCTAAAGTAGATAAGAATACTCAGGACCTTAAGACTGAGAGCGAAGAGAGAAAGGCTGCTGATAAGGTTCTCCAGGATAATATCGATGCTGAAGAGGCTGCAAGAATTGCTGCTGATGATGCACTGGGTAAACGTATCGATAAAGAAATCGAGGATAGAAAAGCTGCAGATACGGCTCTTGAAAATAAATTCAATGGTATCACTAATGGCTTAGATGAACGTCTCCAAAAAGAAGAAGCTACTTCTGATGCTTTACCTTTAACTATGGTTACGGAAATTGATCCGAACTTAGTTATCAATAGTACTTCTGCTGAGGTAAACTTTAAGAGTTCTGTAAAAGGAGAAGGTAATCTCTATGGAGAACCTATGCCTCGTAAGTTTGCTATACCTTCTGCTACAGATGCTAAAGCCGGTCTTCAGTCAGCAGCTGATAAGAAGAGAGGGAATTCTATGCCTAATGATTATATCACGGGAGCTAGTTATACACCTAAGGCTAGTGTGGTTACTACTAACATAAGTAGAAGTACATATAACTCCGATGAAGGTATACAGAAATCTAATGATTTCACTGTAGATATCCCCGCTTCTACTGCTGAGAAAGCCGGTGTACAAACTGCAGCAGATAAGAAGTTATTTAATTCTATTCCTCAGACTGTAGTAGTTGGAGAAGGAGCAACTTCAGATGCTAATAAAGTTACAGTATCAGTAAACAGAAAAACTGTAAACGAAGGAATATATAAAGATGATAATACTACTTTTAATTTACCAGTAGCTTCAATTACTAAAGCTGGTACTATGTCTGCTGCTGATAAGGTTAAGTTGGATGAAACTTTACCCCAGCAGATTGCTAAGGAAATCCAAGATAGAAAAGATGCAATTGAAGCCTTGAAGAATTCTTCCGAAGCTTCTCTTGCTAAGGAAATCCAAGATAGAAAAGCAGCTGACCAGGCATTGGACACTAAATTTACTCAGGCTATCAAAGAAGAGGCAGATGCTCGTGCTGAATACGACCAGGTTCAGATGCAAAAGATTCAGGAAGAAGAAGCAGCCAGAGCTGCTGCAGATACTGCTCTTGAGAATAAGTTACAAACTAATATCAATAACTTAGAAAAGAAGCATGATGATTTCGTAGCAACTAGGGGTAAGGCTAATGGATTTGCATCTTTGGATGGTAATGGATTAGTACCCTCTAGTCAATTGCCTTCTTATGTTGATGATGTTATCGAAGTTTATGCTACTTATGATGTCAGTGAAACTGGAAAGCTGAGCAATATTAAATTATATTCTGACCCAGATCATGCTAATCCTATTACTGGAGAATCAGGTAAGATATATTTGAATATTACCCAGGATGAACCCTCTTATCAATTCCGTTGGTCAGGTACTCAGTTTGTAGATAGTAATACTTCTTCACTGATACTTGGAGAAGTTACTGGTACTGCTTATGATGGAGGTAAGGGTAAAGCTTTAGCTGATTGGAGAAAATCTCTGAATGATAATCTAAAGTTTTATTCTCATATTAAGGATGACAGAGCTTGGACTAGAAATGCTACTGAAGTTAGATTAAATTTCGATTGTTCAGATTTTGGTAATACTGCAAGTGTAAATACTTATAATCAACCTATCCCAGCTGCTACCAAAGACTTAGCAGGTGTACAAACTGCAGCAGATAAGAAACTGTTTGATTCTATCCCGGGTACTATTATAATTTCTGGTAAAGGAGTAGTTCAGAATACGGATAAAGTTTGGGTACAGATTAGTAAATCTACTAAAGCTGATGGAGTATATGGTGAAGCTACTACACAGACATTAGAAATTTTAGCTGCTAATGCTAATCGAGCTGGAGTATTGACTCGGGAGATGTTCAATAAACTTAACTCTGGTCTGAATGGAGATATTACCAATGCTTTGAATGAAGCTAAGGCTTATACTGATGCTGCTAAAACTGCATTAGAGAAATTAATCCAGGATTCTGACAAAGTAATCAAGGAAAGCTTAGATGCTCATATTGGCAATAAGAGTAACCCTCACAATGTAACCAAAGCTCAGATAGGTTTAGGTAATGTACAGAACTTAGCTCCAGCAGATATGCCAGTATCTACTGCTCAAGCTACTGCTATTGCAGATGCTAAGGCTGCAGGTACAGAAGCTCAGACCAACTTAAGTACCCATGCAAACAGAAGGGATAATCCTCATAATGTAACTAGAGCTCAATTAGGATTGGCTACTACAGACCAAGTAGTATTTGCTAAAACTACTGCAGCTTCTGGTTTCTGGAAGGAATCAGATGGTAGATTAAAATCTCAAGTAGAGAATTTGAACCATACTCTGGACCAAATCTGTAATATACCTACAGTTCACTTCAAGATGAATGGTAAATACCAAGTGGGAACTATTGCTCAGAGCTTAGAGGAAATTGAACCTCTGTTGGTATCAGAGAATACTATACCTGCTTCTCAAGTACCTAACCAATCTAGATTCGAAACTTTCGTCGGAGAAGATGGTCAGGAATATGTAAAAGTAAAAGTAGTAGAATATGAAATGCTCAGTGTCATGGCTCTCGAAGGAGTTAAGTTATTGAGAAAAGAATTCGAAGACTTTAAGAAACAATTAAACAATAAGTAATATGGCAGAAATAGCAACTTGGAGTGCTATTCTGAATAAGACCGGCCTTGGTAAGACCTCTAATGAGTGCCCTACCAAGGCTGAGTTGTTAGCACTCAATAATGGTAAGGACTCCAATGTTGACAAGGTTATTGTAATTAGTAATGCTGCTAGCTACGGTAACAATGAATGTGTCAAGTTAGAGGATATCAATGCCGAGCAATGGATTTATACATTCCAGTGGGATCCGAATGGTAATCCTTCTTTTAATGCTCCAGCTACTGGAGGTACATACCCATTTGGTTCATATGCTTCTAATCGAGTTAAGCAAGTAAACGGTGTTAATACTACTATTTCTCAAAGTTTGGGGAATGATGTCACTAAAACTTCGGAAGGTTCTTGGTATACTACAGATTACGACGGTAATAAAGGTAGAATAGTACCCAACAATACATCTACTAATAGTAAATCAATCACTGTAACTTGGACTCAGAAGTATTCGGGTAAAACCCTACAGGCAACATTTACTCAGGCAGCAGGTAGAAAAGTTTATTCTTCATGGAGTTATAACTGTAGAGTAGATAAAACTTCTTTCAGTTACAGTGGAGGTCAATCTAATGTAACTGCTAAGAGTGCAAGTAGAACTTATACTTGGAATGGTCAAGGTAGTAGTTATACAGAATCAGAAACTGCTACCGTAAGAGTTTCTAGTCCGGCTTCTATTAGTGGTAATAGTATTTCTATCCCAAGTAATAGTGGTTCTGCTAGAAATTTTACGGTTACTTTCGATTTCCCAACTGCTACAGACCAGACTATCTCAATTTCTCAGGAAGGAGGTCAAGTAACTTATGTAGATCACCTATCTATAGACCCAACTACTAAAAATGTACCTGGAACTGGTTCAGTATTTAGATTGACAGTAAATGCCAATTATGATAAATATATAAACGGAACTTATGTAGAAAACATTAGAACTACTTATACTTCAGCTGAAGTAGTTGAGGGAACTTCATCTGATATTACCATCTCTGGTAAAACTTCTAGTGGATGTAGTATTAGTGTAGCACCAAACCCTAACTCATCATCTAGAACTTTTAAGATTAAGTTTACTTATGATACGGCAACTCCTGTATATTTAACCATTACACAGAATTCGGCTGAGGTAACTTATCCTAGTAGCGGTATAGTATTTGAACATAGTACTCAACAGAATAGTGGTTATAAAACTAGTACTTTATCCATTGGTACTGTTGAAGGTAAAGGAGGTAATATTTCTTTTTATATAAAAAGTTATAGGTCTAGATATGTTAACGGTTCTTTAAGTTCTACCGAAGCTATTAAACCTACTCTTATTTTGCCATCCGGAGTAACCGAAACTATTACTAATGTGAGTGGTTATTACTTTAAAGTAACTATTACCATACCTGAGCATTCAAAGCCTGCAAGCAGAACTCTTACAATCAGAGCTAATCAACCTAATGGCTTAGATAGAGAGTTAGTACAAACTGTACAACAGAGTGCTTCAACTTATGAGTTTGGTATTAGAGAAAACTCGGGGGATTCTTTGAGTACTTCTCTTACTTATTCTGGTTGGCCAAGTTCATCAGATTCATTATACAATAGACCGGTAAGAGTATATTCTAGGAAGAATGGTAATCAATTCCTTAATTGGGCTTTATCTTCTAATGTGGATTGGATTACTATATCTGGTTCAGGTGCTGGGGCTACATATAAGGTAGCCACTAATAACAGTAGTTCATCTAGAACAGGAATTATTACCTTTATTCAGGGAGAATCCAATAAAACTTGTACTCTGACAATAGTTCAAGAAGCAGGAGATGTCTATGAGTTTTATATTACTGACTCAGATGGTAATGGGCATTACACCGATTTCACCTTCTTAGCCCCCCCAAATGGATTGGTAAATAAACCTGTATTTAATCTTATCTCTACTCACAATGGTAGTCCCTTATCTGTAGACGATATAGAAATTGTCAATTCGGAGATAGAAACTCGATATATAGGTATATTATTAACACAGGATTCTCAATCCCCATTTAGGTTTGTAGCAATGATAACTGAAAATGGATCTACCGAAAGAACAGCAGCCGATACTCTTAGACAGCAGCCATCTGGAAAAACAGTAATTTTCAGAATTCTTCAAGAAAAAAACATAAAGAAATTCAGATTAGAATTAAGTTTAAATATTTTAAATGGTAATGATCAAGATACGTGGGGATTATTTGATACGGCTAATAAACCTAATACTTCTGACTTTATGTATGATATGAGCTTAATACGTGAGGGTATTATAGTAGACTCAGTAGAAGGTAAAATAACTGTGAATTCTCTTAAAAGTACTACTAAGGATATAGGGGTTGGATATGATGTTTATGTATGGGCCTATAATTCTGTAAGAGGTTTATGGTTATCAATTGGTGACTTTAGGATTGAAGAGGGGAATAATACCCATCATTGGGATGTTTCTTGGCCCACCTAGACAATTTAATCCTAAACACAACACTAGTACATTTATTGATAGATAAATTTAATTATTAACTTTAAAACTATAGTACATTTATTGATAGATAAATTTAATTATTAACTTTAAAACTAAATCATTATGGAAGTTAAATCTGGTGAAGGTACTGTAGTGGTTGCGGATCATAATCGTTATAGTGATGAATGTTGTAATAATCGAGGATGGGGCTCCGGTTGGGGTGCTGTCGGTGGAGCTTTAGTAGGTGGTGGTTTTGGTGCTGCTGCAGTTTCTGTGTGGGACAAAATCAATGACACAAAAGCTGATATCCAAAAAGTGGAATCTACTGTTCAGGAAGCAAAAGCTGGTATTTACAAAGACATCTCGGATGCTGCTCGTGGAGTTACTTCTGAAGTTGCAGGAGTTTCTAGACAAGTAGAGGGTGTAGGTAAAGAAGTACTTAACAATCGCTTTGCTACTGAACGTGGCCTTTGTGATCTTGGTTATAAGACTAATTCTGATATCCGGGATTCTCGTGATCAAATGGGAGCAGGGTTCAATCGGGTTATGGATCGTCTTTGCCAGATGGAACATCAACAGTCAAATTGCTGCTGTGAAATTAAGAGCTTAGTTAGAGAATCCGAAAACAGATTAGCTCTTCAGGCAGAACGTAATCATTGCGAGGTAATGAAAGGCCAGCAAGAGATTAAGTGCTTGATTGAGAACACTGCAAAAGACCAAGAAATTGCTAGACTGAATCGAGTAGTTGATGCTCAGAGAGATCAAAACATTATTAACTCGGTAGTACAGGCTTTGGGTAATAAAACTGCATAATTTCTATTAAAGTTGATTAGGGAAAAGGGAGGTACCTGTAGTGGGTATTTCCCTTTTTTCGTTTTAATCTATAGTAAGAAACATGGAAGAAGATAATAAACTACAAACCTTTACTCTCCAAATGCAACTACCGGCTCCTAATTTAGAAGTAGCAAAGAGAGTAGCCGATGAAGCACAAAGACTGATAGATATCTATGGATACTATAATTTCTTGAACCTAGTAGAATTTATGAAACAGAATCCCAGTATGGTTCAAATGGGATTAAGTCTAATCAATAAAAATAATGCAGTATGGAAGAAATGAAATTTAAATCATTACAAAGAGGAGATTTAGTCTTTACTCTAGAAAGAGACAGAAGATCAATGTACCCAATCTTTGACCGAGCTAAAGTAGTAAAGGTAGGAGAAAGTAAACCCAGAGCTAATGAAAATGGTGATGGCTTTTCTAATCTTATAGAAATTGTTCTTCAAGATTCCATTGGTACAGTAACCGTATATTTACCTTCGGATGGGAATGAGGGTATTTATAACAATGTGTACTACACTCTAATTGGAAGTAATATTGTAAACGAAGTATCATTGCAAAGGTCACAGGCTCTTGGTATTATTAATAATGTAGGTAAATACGAGAACATAATAAAGGAATGCGATAATATCCTTGCTATGTTTAAAAACAAGGAGCCCACTAATGGTAGTCAATTCAATGAAGAATTCGCTTCATTCAGGAAAGATGTAGTATCAGTATTACAATCACAACAGCAAGCCATAAACCTTATGATGGATTCACTTGGCTTGAATAAACCGAAGGAAAATCCAGATGGCAAGTAAGTCAGTAAACATAACTATAAGTACTCCCTTGGGAGACTTACAGATATATACTGACCCAAAAGAACAGGCTAGAGCTGAGAGGTTAATTGCAGAAACTCCATCTATCATGAGGAATGCTTATGATAGAGCTACTGAGAAATTCGGCAATCAACTTCTCAGACTTGTGAAAAAATGCCTAAGAACGGGTACTCCTCCAAGAGGAACCCATTGGGATCCTCACTCTGCTAATACTATTAAACGATATGGAGAGCATACCCTTTTGAATTATACGGGTCAGTATTTGAGATCAGTACAAATAGTAAAACAGAAGAATCGAACTTACGTAGGTATACCTACTAACCTTAAGAAAACCAGAAAGGGTGATAGGACTAGTAAAAGAACATTGAACCAAGTAGCTATCATGTTAGAGTATGGTTTTAGAGGTGGTAATTTACCTCCAAGACCTCTATGGGCACCAGCTTTCGAACAAGTTGGTGGTAAGAAGGTTCTGAAGGAAACTATAGTAAGAGAACTTCGTAAAGAAATAAGGAAATATAGAAGATAATGGGATTCACTATAAGCAAGAATCAAGGTTCAGGTAGGACTGTTATAACGGTAATACCAGAAGAAAAGAATGCTACGGACAAAGATATAGTTCAGATCTTAACAGTAGAAGCTGTAAATGGGTCAACTAAAGAAGTAAAGCTTATCCACAAGAAAGTGGAAGGCAATTATGAATACACTTTCAGAGTTTTACCCACTGAATTATACTTTGAGCCTACAGGAGAAAGTAAAGAGGTTACTATTGTATCTACTAAACAAATGGTAATCAATGGAAAGAAAGTTGGTGATCCAGTTAATGTAAATTATACTAGGGAAAACTCGGGAGATGTATCTGGCTCTGGTACTACTCTTATCATGAGCTTAAACGATAATACTCATAATGATAAACTTGGCCAAGTAATTTTCATACAGGATGAATCAGGTAAAACTGTAGTTGTAACTTGTAGACAGGGTAAAAAAGAGAATACTGCTGGAGGGGATATTGGTCTTATCCAATTATGGTCTGGTTCTGGAGTTCCTGAAGGTTATGTACTTTGTGATGGAAGTCAAGTAAGTATAGCAGAATACCCAGAATTATATAAAGCTATTGGAGATAAGTATAATACTGCTTCTACTAAAGCTGGTTATATAAGTGTTCCAGACTTAAGAGGTAGATTTGTAGTAGGATATGATCCAAGAGATTATGAATACGAACGTATTGGTAATACTGGTGGGCAGGCCTTAGTAACTCTTACTCTAGACCAAATACCTCCTCATAG
>ULRN01034954.1_pt1 | contig 20885 bp, 15 predicted proteins | sample 1955461 | NCBI WGS metagenome assembly ULRN01 (sample SAMEA4835683, study PRJEB28245) | human gut metagenome | biome: gut microbiome; material: fecal sample | place: Denmark | collected 2008 | reverse complement strand
CCCGCCGGGATATGTCCGGCACTGGAGATATCGTAACAGCCGGCGAAGGAGTCCTTTTCGCTGCTCCGCTTCTGTAAAAGAAGGTCATGTCCTCCGTCCTCCCGTTTCCTTACGACCCAGACGTGGCTCGTCCGGTGCCAGTCGCCGTGAAGATGGACCAGAGTGCGCTCTCGCACCTGTCCGGACGGTTCCCCCTTCTCATCGAGAAGATCTAAAAGCTCCATCGGCTTTCCGTTGAGGACCGCCTCCTTTAAAAGATCATCCCGGTAACAGAGTTTTAGGGAGAAAAACGGCGCGTCCTCATCAAGAAGATAGTGGAAGATCCGGTCTCCTTCCCACAGATTCAGGCTGTCGATCTGCTCCTTTGGGACCCACTCCAGGGTTCCCTCATTACAGTCTGCCAGCTCACCGGTGAAACCGTCCGCTGTGTAGAGGAAAATATATTCCATCTCATCATCGTCATCGTTGTACACGAAAGTCAGAACACCCCGGAGTCTATAGCTTATGAGCGTCAGGCCTGTTTCCTCTTTCGTCTCACGCAGAATGCATTCCTCCGGACTCTCACCCCACTCGAACTTTCCGCCGATTCCGATCCATTTATCCTTATTCACGTCATGTTTCTTCTTGACACGGTGGATCATCAGATATTTGTCATCTTTTTCAATATAGCATAATGTTGTAAGTTTCATATTATTTACCATTCTGGCACGAAACAAAGCCGTTTCTGGAGCTTTTTGCCATAGAACCTTTCCTACTGTACAAAAAAGTCCATTTCTATATGATCGTCTGAAATGGACTTTTTTCTGTATATCAATATTTTAATTATTCTTCATCCAGCTTCAGAACGCTCATAAACGCCTTCTGCGGAATCTCTACGTTTCCGACCTGGCGCATGCGCTTCTTACCTTCCTTCTGTTTCTCAAGAAGCTTCTTCTTACGGGAGATATCACCGCCGTAGCACTTCGCGAGGACATCCTTTCTCATGGCTCTCACCGTCTCGCGGGCAATGATCTTACCACCCACGGCGGCCTGGATCGGGATCTCGAATAAATGCTTCGGGATCTCATCCTTCAGCTTTTCGCACATCTTTCTGCCGCGCTCGTAAGCGGATCCCTCAAACACGATAAAGGAAAGGGCATCCACGGTTTCCTTATTGATCAGGATATCGAGTTTTACAAGCTGTGACTGCTCGTATCCCTTCAACTCGTAGTCGAAGGACGCATAACCGCGGGATCTTGATTTCAGCGCGTCAAAGAAGTCGTAGATGATCTCGTTTAACGGGAGCTCATACTTTAAGAGTGCACGCGTCTCTTCCATATATTCCATGCCAAGATAAACGCCGCGGCGCTCCTGGCATAACTGCATGATCGCACCAACAAATTCTGTGGTTACCATGATCTCTGCGGAGACGATCGGCTCCTCCATATATTCGATCTCCGACGGATCCGGCATATTGGACGGGTTCGTGAGGTCGATCACCTCGCCGTTCGTCTTGTGGATCCGATATACAACGCCTGGAGCAGTTGTCACGAGGTCAAGGTTGTACTCGCGCTCCAGACGCTCCTGAATGATTTCCAGATGTAAAAGACCTAAGAATCCACAGCGGAAGCCAAAGCCTAACGCAACCGATGTCTCCGGCTCAAAGAACAGGGACGCATCGTTTAACTGAAGCTTTTCCAATGCATCACGGAGCTCCGGATATTTCGCTCCATCTGCCGGATAGAGTCCGCAGTACACCATAGGAGTTACTTTCTTATATCCCGGAAGCGGGGCCGCACACGGATTTAAACGATTCGTCACGGTATCACCCACACGGGTATCTTTCACGTTCTTGATGCTGGCTGTGATATAGCCAACCATGCCGGCCCTAAGCTCATCACAGGGGATAAACTGGCCTGCGCCGAAATATCCGACCTCAACGACATCGTAGGAAGCTCCCGTCGCCATCATCTGGATCGGGGTGCCTTTCTTCACGGTTCCCTCCTTCACACGGCAGAATACGATAACGCCGCGGTAGGAATCGTAGAGGGAGTCAAAGATCAGCGCCTGAAGCGGTGCCTCCGGATCCCCCTTCGGAGCCGGGATCTTATGGACGATCGCTTCCAAAACATCCTCGATATTGATTCCCATCTTCGCGGAGATCCTCGGTGCGTCGTGAGCCTCAAGTCCGATCACGTCCTCGATCTCCTCCGCCACACGGTCCGGATCAGCGCTCGGAAGGTCGATCTTATTGATGACCGGGACAACATCAAGATCATGGTCAAGGGCAAGATACACATTTGCAAGCGTCTGGGCCTCGATACCCTGAGCCGCATCTACAACAAGGATCGCACCGTCACACGCCGCAAGGCTTCGGGACACCTCATAGTTAAAGTCCACGTGACCTGGGGTGTCGATCAGGTTAAAAATATACTCCTCGCCGTCCTTTGCCTTATAAACCGTGCGGACTGCCTGGGATTTGATCGTGATTCCACGCTCTCTTTCAAGATCCATATTGTCAAGGATCTGGGCCTGCATCTCACGGCTGGTTAAAAGACCGGTCTTCTCGATAATGCGGTCCGCCAGCGTGGATTTACCGTGGTCGATATGGGCAATGATACAGAAATTTCTGATTTTATCCTGGGAATAATGAACCATTCATGTTCCTCTCTTCTATTATTTTTCTTCATTTATAAGATCTATTTTTCTGCCGCCGGATTCGAAAGTTCTGCATAATACCATATAAAAATGATTTTATCCACAGGCGTTTTGCCTGTAAGGGGCAGAAATAGCAATTTATCATACTAAATATAGCATTTTTTAGGTATCTGCGCAAGCAGTACTATGAAGTTTGAGCTGCATAAAAAAGAGACAAAAAAGAGACAACTTGCGGCGCTATTATATATTCCGAAATCAATTGACATTCTACCTGTTCTGATTTAGACTTTAAATAACATCTTGTCACGTATTTTCAGGACATTTCTTTGTCCCGTCACCCGTTCACCTTTTCTATCTGTACAGCAGCTGTCCGGCAGGTTCACAGATCCTGCATCCTCTATGCTCTGTCTACGTCCGCCGCACAGCTCTCAGGAGATGATAACATTTATGAATCAAACTCAGAAAAAGAAGCAGTCCCTGGACATGACCTCGGGCTCCATCACGAAACTCCTGATCATGTTCGCGGTTCCTCTCGTGATCGGAAATCTCTTTCAACAGTTGTACAATACTGTGGACAGTCTTGTCGTCGGGAACTTTGTCGGCTCCCATGCCCTCGCCGCCGTCGGTTCAACCACCAGCATCATCAATATGATCGTCATGTTCTTTACCGGAACATCTATCGGTGCCGGTGTTGTCATCAGCCGGTATTATGGAGCCCACGATGATGAAAAGCTTCACATTGCCGTTGAAACCACAATGGCGGTGACCTTCATCTGCGGAATCATTCTCACCGGTCTTGGGATCGTTGTTGCCCCCTTTATGTTAAAATTCATGTCCACACCGGAGGATGTCCTGCCATCCGCTTCCATATACTTAAAGATCTATTTTTCCGGTGTTTTCGGACTTCTTGTATACAATATGGGAAGCGCGATCCTGCGTGCGGTAGGCGATACAAAACGGCCTCTGTACTTTCTCTGTCTCTCCAGTGTCATGAACATCGGCCTTGACCTTCTATTTGTAGTGGGATTCGGCATGGCCATTGAGGGGGTTGCCTACGCGACGATCATATCCCAGTTTGTTTCCGCAATTCTCGTACTCATCGTTCTCACCAGAAGTAGGGAAAATTACCGGCTGACCTGGAAGGACCTGCGGATCGACAAAAAAATCTTCCGGCAGATCCTCATGATCGGACTTCCGACAGGCTTTCAGCAGTCGCTGACCTCATTTTCCAACGTGTACGTTCAGTCCTATATCAACACCTTCGGATCCAGCTGCATGGCCGGATGGAGCAGCTACTCCAAGATCGACCAGTTTGTCTTCCTTCCGATGCAGAGTATCGGACAGGCATCCACGACCTTTATGAGCCAGAATCTCGGAGCCGGGAATCTGCCCCGCGCGAAAAAAGGAACCGGTGTGGCGCTCCGGCTGGCACTCCTCATTACATTCGCCAGCGCTGGGATCCTTTTCCTCTTTGCGCCTCGGCTCGTCGCAGTCTTCAACCAGGAGCCTGACGTTGTCCGGTACGGAACCATGTTTCTCCGGATGAACGTGTTCATGCTGGCATTCTGCTGCCCGAACCAGGTCGTTGCGGGCGCGATGCGCGGAGCCGGAGATTCCAGGACACCAATGCTGATCATGCTGTTCTCCTTTGTCCTGTTCCGCCAGATCTATCTCTATATCGCGACCTCGATCTGCAATACAGCCGCAGTTGTCGGATTCGGATATCCAGTGGGCTGGATCGTAGCTTCGGTTCTCGTAGAGATCTATTATATGTCCGGAAAATGGGAGAAAAAGATCAATATGTAACCACTCCCTGCGTTCTTTCTATTCTCCTGTAAGTACCTGATCCAGGAGATCGGCTAACGGCATCATCGCCGCTTTCGCCTCCGCATACGTGTTTGTCTGAGCGCCCACCTCGATGAGGGCGGAACGCTCCCGGACATGCTCGTTATAGCGGAGGCCTTTTAAATAGATTTTTCTCGTGAGCCCCGGATATTTTTCTGCGGCCAGAAGCTGCATCTGGAAGCTGAACGCCAGATTTTCCTTGAGATTTGGGTTCGGGAGATACTCGATGGGACCGTCAGGGCTCATCGATGTCCCGTTAAAGAACATGATCTTCGCAGTCTCTGTTCCATTGATCTCCGTCAAAAGTCTCGTCCCGTCCGCGACACCGTCCCGATGGATATCCAATACGACCTCAAGCGACGGATATTTCTGCAGGAGTCCTGTGATTCCGTCGAGAGCATAGGTGTATGCCGCGCTCCGGTCCAGTTTTCCGTTCCGATCGTCATAAACGCTCTCATCGTGATACACGTTGTATCCCTTTTCCCTGAGAAGTCTCGCCAGCTCTTCCCCGAGGTGGAGTACATCTGCTTCCGGATTTTTTGGATAGTCTGCGTAGGTCTCCTGAGAATGGGTGTGATAGATCAGGATCTGAGGGACACTGGCATCTTTTTCGATGGAAAGATCCGCAGACAGGAAATCGGCTGCCTGCATCAGATCGCGGCTTGCTGTCGTTGTGGGATGGACATTATAGAACTTTTTCATCAGATAATCGTAATCGTTCAGTTTTTCTAAAATGATGCCGGAATTTCCGGTGTTGAAGGTTCCTGCTGCGAGCAGGCCTGCGAGTGTCGTCTTTTCATTCTGGGATGATCCGTTTTCTCCAGTTCCGCTTTTTCCCGAATTCCCCCATTCTTCTGAACTTTCTGTTTTTGCTCTGTCTTGTGCATTTTCATTCGCATTTCCGCTTCCCCATGCATTCTTCCTACGATCATCTCCGTAAACTCCCTGATTTTGTTCCCTGTCTGCGATCCATTCTGCCCGCAGTACCCCATTCTCATTCTCGATCCCAAATATCTCCTCATACTCCTTTGTCCGCCTGCTGCCATTTTTTCTGCTCTCCAGATAAAAAGCCGTACCCTCATCCTCCTTCCACGCCGGAAGAAATCCCCGCACCACATCATCCGCGATCCGCACCGCGTAATTTTCATAGAAATCCTTCCATGCGCCCGCACACAACCCACGTCCGAGATACAGCGCCGCCACGCAGACCACCGCCAACACGATCCACCGCCCGGCATACTGGATCATCCTGATGATATTTCCGATCATCTGCGCAACAAACAGGCGGTCCGCCTGAAGCATCCGCTTAAAATAGTACCATCTCCGCCTCATATCTGCCGCCTGATTCGCCGTTTCTTTACAGTTTATGTGAATATGCGGTTATTCAGTACCTGCGCAACCATACTGCCACCGCAAAATCCGAACCATATCAGCCAGGCACCAACAGCCATTTCCGAATAAAAAATGCAGAGTTTTTCACATATATCACGCAAATCTATACAGTTTTGAACAACGCCTCATGGATCGCCTCCGAGATCGTAAAGCTCAGAAAATCCACCCGCTCATCAATATCATGGGGCGTCACATACATGGGACCGAGGTCCGGCTTTAAGAGTTCCTTAACAAGCTCATAAGATTCTTCTACCCGAAGAATTTTCAGCTTCTTCTCTCTGGATTTTCTTTTCTTTTCACTATTTCGATCCCTGTCCAAGTCCTCTGCTTCCATTACCTCATCATCTTTTTCCAAAACATCACACCCTATCTTCTCCCTCAACACCTCCGTCATCGCCCCAACCGTATCATACACGATCGCCGCCGCCCCGACGACCATCGGGATCCCGATCGCAAACACAGGAATCCCCAGTGTCTCCTCCGTCAGCCCGCTCCGGTGATTCCCGACCCCGGATCCCGGCTGGATTCCCGTATCGGATAGCTGCACCGTGACTCCCAGTCTCCCGGCACTTCTCGCCGCCAACGCATCCACAACGATCACTGCATCCGGCTCCGTCTCCTGCACAATGCCTTTCACGATCTCCGCCGTCTCCATCCCCGTCTGCGCCATGACCCCCGGCGTGATCCCGCTTAAGACCGGATACCCGTGCTTCCTGCAAAAATCCGTCCCATACTCCAGCTCCAGATGCCTCGTCGCCTGAAGATGCTCCAAAACCTTCGGTCCCAAAGCATCCGGCGTCGCCTCCGGATTTCCCAGGCCAACGACCAGAGTTCTCACCGGCCGCCCCATCTTCTCCGTCTCAAGCCCATGCTCCTCAAGCATCCCCCGCAAAAGCCCCGCCAACTCCTCCGAGACCTCCCTGTGATAATCATCATCCTTCTTCGCCAGCGAAGCCGCCTCCACCGTCAAATACATCCCCACCGGCTTTCCCAGCGCCTTCTCTCCTCTCTCATCACACACCGCGACCTCCGTCACCCGGATCCCAGTCTCCTCCTTCTCCCACTCCCGCACCCGGATCCCCGGAATCTCACTCCCCTGCACCTTCTCCCTCTCCTCCAGCGCCAGATCCGTCCTCACCGTAAACTCCACATCCGCCTGTCTCATAAACACGCCTCCTATCTCAACTTTCTCCTTATTTTTCTCGCAAAAAAGCAATTTATGTATTGACATACCGGGAAATATTCGCTAAAATATAATAGTATGTTTACATTGAACTGTCCGTGTCCAGGCTTTGATGCAAAACAAACAGAGATAATTTTTTAAAATAATATGGAGGTGTACAGATTGGCTAACATCAAATCTGCAAAGAAAAGAATCGTAGTAGCAGAGACAAGAGCTGCTAGAAACAAAGCAATCAGATCCAAAGTGAAAACTTTCGTTAAGAAGGTAGAGGCTGCAATTACTGCTGGTGACAAGGCTGCTGCACAGGCTGCACTTCTTGCTGCTACAAGCGAAATCGATAAGGCTACTTCCAAGGGCGTATATCACAAGAATACCGCTTCCAGAAAAGTATCCCGTTTGGCTAAAGCTGTAAGCGCAATGGCTTAATTTATCATCGAACTGGATTATTACGCATAAATAAAAAAGAACCGCTGTTTTCGAGGTGTGTCAGAAACAGCGGTTCTTTTTTATATCTCAGCACCGATCAATGTACCCAGCAGGTTCGGAGACTCCTGCTCGATCTTTCTTATCGGATCCAGCTCCAGCACCGGTCAATGTACCCAGCTCCATCCAACCCCCAGCGCAGGCCTGACTTCGGACCCGCACGTCCTTCCGTCAAGTTGATCCAATCAATCCCTACATATATTTCTTAGCAATCAGTAATTCCACCGCCAACCGATCCGAGAGTCGACCGGTTTTCACAGCCTCCTCCGATTCCACACAAAACTCCACATAAGAAAGAATCTGCTCCCTCGTAAACGCCCTCGCCTGCGCCATCAGCTTCCCCGCCACAAACGGCGGTACCTTCACCCTGGACGCGATCTCACTCTTCTGCGCCCCCTTCCCCGCCAATTCCTTCACCTGCAGAAGTTGGTTAAACTGCTTCGCGATCAAAAACATGATCCGCATCGGCGGCTCCTTCAGAGTCAGAAGATCCTCATAGAGATCCATCGCCTTCCTCGTATTCCCCGCCACGATCGCCGTCACCATCTCAAAGATCCGGTTCGTCACATGGACCGTCCCTACAGCCTCCACGTCCTCCTTCGTGATCACCTCGCGCCCCATGGTATAGCAGATCAGCTTCTCCAGCTCCATCCTGATATTCTCCATGTCGTCCCCGGTCCGCTCCATAAAATACTCCATGACCTGGCGCGTGATCTTCTTCCCGTCCTTCGAAAGGATCCCCGCTGCCCAGCGCATCAGCTGGTCCGCGTCCTGCTTCTTTAATTCCGCTGCATACCCGTTGTCCTTCACCTTCTTGTAGAGCTTATTCCTCTTGTCGACCTCATTCTCCACAAACACCATACATGTAGACTCCGGGATCTCCGGGATATAATTCACAAGCTCCTCCGGCGCACTGCTCTTAAAAAATCCGCTGCCATCGATCAGCACAAGTCTCCGCTCAGCAAAAAAAGGCATGGTGTCCGCGAGACTAATGATCTCTTTCACATCCGGTCCCTTGCCCTCAAAATAATTATAATTCATCGTGTCATCCCCGGCGATCGCCTCCCGGAGACGCTTTTTATAACTGTTCACAAGAAACGGCTCATCCCCAAACAGCAAATAGACTCTCCTAAATGTCTTATCCTTAATATCCTGGTTTAAAGTCTGCATAGCCGCCTCCGTAAACTGTCTTATTCGTACCATTTTGGAACCTTTCTAATTTTATCAAATATAAGAACACTGGTCAAGCTGCGCCTTATGCATGCCGGCAAACAACAGAAAAACGACCATATCTCAACAATATGATCGTCCCTGTACTATCTCAATATTCTCAGCGTTTTCTCAGCACATACCCCAGCCTGTCCACATCAAAGTTGATCACCTGCTCCGCCGGAAAATTAATCTCTCTTAACAGCGCCATGGAATCCTCAAAATGGCCGATCTCATAACAGATATGACTGTCCGTGCCCATGAGCACCATAGAATGATACTTTCTGCACGCCTCCAGCACCTTCCTGATATTCTTCGGCCCGTTGATCCTCGTGGACAGCGGATTCAGCGACCCGTTGTTGAGCTCAATAGCTGTGTGGTTCTCCGCCGCAGCCGCCGCCACCTCATCCGGGTTGATGGGATACCGGTCATCATCCGGATGCCCAATCACCGTCACCTCGGGATTCTCCGCCGCCCCAACAAGCGCCGCCGTATTCTTCACGATCCCAAGATTCGTGATGCACGGTGTATGAAGACTCGCAATAATGTAGTCCATCTTCGAGAGGATCGGCTCCTCTACATCAATGGAACCGTGCTCATCAAAAATATTCGCCTCGATCCCGTTCACCAGGCGGACACCGTCCACCTCCTTCGGGATCACCTTAAAATTCTGGAAATAGATGAGCGGTGCCGTCCCCGGCATCATCCGCGCATGCTCGCTGGTTCCAAGAACCTTAAGCCCCATCTTCTTCGCCTCTTCCAGATTCTCCTTAAGCGTACTGTACGCATGTCCACTGGCCAGGGTATGCGTGTGCAGATCCATAAGCGGTCTCATTTCCATATCATCCTGCCTTCTTTCTCAGATAGATCGTCTCGCCCTCATTGTAAACCTGTCCCTGTCCTGTGCAGACATTGTAGATCGCGTCCTTCGTCCGGACTGCATAATGGATCTCCCGGCCGTTGTACTGGCGGTTCACGATATCCCCGCAGATTCCGTTTCCGTCACGGCTGATCTCAAACTCCTCCGGGCGCACCGGGCAAATCCCCTTGACGAGAAATTCTTTCGCCGCCGGTTCCGTCTCAAACACGACATCCTGATTTTCCACCTTGAACATATTTCCGAGCCATTTTCCCTTCACAAGATTGCACTTGCTGACAAAAGTCGCCGCAAACTCCGTCCGCGGATTGCAGTAGACCTCCTGCGGGATGTCAAGCTGCTCGATCTTTCCACTCTTCATGATCAGGATCCGGTCCGCCATGGCGAGAGCCTCGCTCTGGTCATGGGTCACATAGACGATGGTTGCCCCTGTGAGCTTATGAATGTTCTGGATCTCCCGGCGCATGCTGATCTTAAGCTCCGCATCCAGAGCGCTTAACGGCTCATCCATCAAAAGAATCGACGGCTTCGCCACGATAGCCCGCGCCAGCGAGACACGCTGCTTCTGTCCGCCGGAGAGCTCGCCCGGATACCGTTTTTCCATGGTGGAAAGTCCCACCGCCTCGATGGCCTGATCCACGGCTTTCCGCTTTTCCTCCTCTGTCATGGTGCAGCGCTTACTGTTTAACGGAAACTCCACATGTTCCCGCACGGTCATGTGGGGCCAGAGTGCGAAGGACTGGAACACCATGCCGAGATTTCTCTTCTCCACCGGCACATTTTCATCCTTGGAGGAAAACATCTCCCCGTCCTTTAAAATACAGCCTTCCGTCGGCGCCTCAAATCCACCGATAATTCTCAAAAGCGTTGTCTTTCCGCAGCCGGACGGCCCCAGGATCGCCAGGAACTCTCCGTCCTGGATCTCCAGCGAAATATCATCTAATGCTGTAAAATTCCCGAATTTTTTAGTAATATGATCAATTTTAAGACTCATGTTCTTTTCATCTCTCCTCATCATGTTTCTGCCGCCGCATATGCTCCGGTCAGGCTATCTATACTCCCTGTCCCACAGCATGTTCCCTTACTTCCTCCACACTGCTCTCCTGCACCTTCGGGCGCTTCGCGTCCTCCTCATCCTTTTTCTTCACGAGCGCCACCAGGCTGTACACGAAGAATACGATGAAGACGATCACTGCGGACATCGCCGCTGACAGGCTGTAATCACCGCCCTGCTGCAGGTTGAAGATCGTAAGGCCGATGGTCTTCGTCCCCGCGCTGGCAAGCATGGAGGACAGTGTCAGCTCCGTCAGGGATGATACAAAGATCAGGAAGGAACTGGAAAGGATCTGCTTTGCCATCACCGGGATCATGATCTTTCTCCAGATCGTCACTTTTCCTGCCCCGAACACTCTGCCGGCCTCCTCAAGTGCCGGTTCCACAGAGAGCATAGCCGTCGTGCTTCCCTTGATCTGTAAGACCACATATCTTGTGGCGTAGGCGATCATTAAGATCTTCACAGTTCCGTAAACTCCCGGAGCGATGGTCCAGTGAAAGATCATGGCAAGCGCCAGTACGATTCCCGGCAGCGCGTACGTCAGAGATGCCGCGGACTCAAACATCTTTGCCGCCTTCGAATTCTTCCGGACCTTCAGGTACGCCGTCGCTGTTCCCGCAACGATACAGACCATGCAGGTAACAACCGCCAGCAGGATACTGTTCACCACCGCCTGGCGGACTCCTGCGTTCGTAATCACGAACTGGAAGTTTTTGAGGGACAGGTTCTCCGGACGGAATTTCGTGCCGTAATTCTTTAAAAACGTGCTCATGATCATGGAGATCACAGGAACCACCGTGAATCCGGCGAGAACGCTGAGACTTCCCCACTCCAGGATCCGTCTCCACTTCGTCGGGAGCTCATAGCGGACGGAGGTGTCCTCTTTTACACTCTCAAGATTCGAATTCTTTTTGATCAGCTTTCCCTGAAGCAGTGTGCCACCGATGGCGATAAAGGAAAGGATCACCGAGAGGGAGGCCGCCTTGTGGAAGGAATCCGGGCCAAAGCTGATGGCCTTCTCATAGATATAAGTGCTGAGCACTGGAATTCCGGAAGAGATTCCGAGGAACGCCGGGATGCTGAAGTTGTCGATGGAAGCCAGAAATGCCAGCATTCCGCCGCTCGCGATGGCCGGCATGGCCTGGACCATGGTGATCTTCCGGATTGTCTGAAGTGGAGTATAGCCGGATGTTCGTCCTGCCCACTCCATGTCCCGCGGGATCTTTCTGAGCATTCCCACCACCAGAAGATATACCACCGGGATGTTGCAGATCCCCATCACCAGGATGATTCCCGGCAGCGTGTAGATATCGATCACCGGAAGTCCCATGCTCTTTAACATCGTGTTCACGAAGCCCCGCTTTAAGAGCAGGCTGCTCCAGGACAGTGTGATAATGTAGGACGGGATGATATACGGCGCGAGGACCAGAAGCTCTAAGAGTTTCTTTCTCTTTACATTCGTATAGGCGGTTAAAAATGCAAAAAAGCTTCCCGCCGCCACCGCGATGACTGTTGACGCAATGGATATGATAAGCGTATTCCGGACCGCCTTCGCCGTTCTCTCCTCATGCAGCATGTCCACATAGTTTTGCAGACCAAAGCCTCCGTCGGTCGTCAGGCTCATCCGAAGGAGGCTTAAAATCGGCATAATGAATATGAAGCACACTGCGATGAAAAAGAGGATCCGGCCTGTAATTGTTTTAATTTTACTGGATTTCATATTTTTTCCTCTTATTATGTACAGTTTTGCCCAGGTTCAGGTATGCCCCGAGACTTTTCAGACGTACCTGAACCCATTGAACCATCATTTGCAATCATTCAGTCGTTCCATGCACCTGCCGCGCTGACCGTATTACAAATGTGAACCATCAATTTATTCGAACATTTTGGAAAATGCTTCCTTGTCTGTATCTCTCGTCTCCACCAGTGTCGGAAGATCGTAAGTCAGGTTTGTGATCTCGTCCGCGCTCTTTAAGCCTTCCGGAGCCGCAACGCCTTTTCTGATCGGAGTGTAGCCAATCTCTGCTGTCGCTTTCTGCCCGTCCTCTGAGAGGATGAAGTCTACAAAGGACTCGGCTGCCGCCTCATTCTTTGTTCCTGCAACAATTCCGATCGGCTCTGTGACGCAGAGGGAACCTTCTGACGGATATACGAACTCGATCGGTGCCCCGTCATTTCTGGAACGGATCGCCATGTAGTCTACGAGAAGTCCGAGACCATTCTCACCCGCAACGACTGCCTTCTGGACAGCTCCGTTGCCCTTGTCGACCTTCACACCGTTGTCCTTTAAGCCCTGGTAGAATTCCCAGCCAAGGCCGTCGGTTCTTGTGATGACGCCAAGGTTGTATGCGGCTGCTCCGGAATACAGCGGGCTCGGCATGATCAGCTCGTCCTTGTACTCTGCCTTTGCAAGATCCGCTAAAGACTCCGGAACATTGGAGATCAGGTCGGTGTTGACCGCAATACCTGTGGTAATGATCTTTGTTCCTGTGTAGGTGTGGTCCGCGTCATAGAAGCTCGGATCGATCTCGGCAAGCTCCGGGGATTCATAGCTCATCAGGATATCCTTCGCCTTTAAGGACTCAAAGGTCGCCGCGTCGGATACGAGAAGAACATCCGCGAGAACGGAACCTGCCTCTTTTTCTGCAAGGACCTTGCTGACAACTTCCTCTGTTCCGCTTCTGAAGATCTCAACCTTCACATCCGGACAGGATTTATTGTACTCTTCCACCAGTGACTGGATATCCGCCTCCGGCTGGGAGGTATAGACTGTCAGAGTGCCGAACGCGTCCTTCTTCTCTGCTGCCGCTGCCGTTGTCTCTGCTTCGGTGGTCTCTGCTGCCGTCGTCTCAACTGCTGTTGCTTCTGTCTCAGCCGGTTTACTGTTGGAACTGCAGCCTGTAAGTGCCAGGATAGCCGCTGTTGTTAAAAGTACATTTAATTTCTTCATTTCTTTTCTCCTTCAGTGTTTGTATATAATGGATATTTTCTGTAAGCGCCTCGTAACGATCTCCCTCTTCATAGCCCTCGATGATCATCGGGAAGCCATATGCCAGTAATCTTGGGTAGATCTTCTCAAAATTAAAATCGCCGTCCGGGATCGGTGTGTGAAGTTTTGTGCCTTTCTTGTTCGTCAGATGGACCTTTGAGACACGTCCCATGATACGGATGTTCTCGAAAAATTCCTCCACCGTGAGGCTGTGTGCCAGATCGATGGTGTAGGTCAGCTTTCCGCTTAAGTCCCCCACGATTCCGAACATTCCTTCCGGCGTTGTCGCCATCTCCTTCGGAATGTGTTCCATGATCTCCATGGAAATATCTACGTCCCGTTCCTTCGCGTACTCGTAAAATTCCCGGATACTTCTGTAAGCCCGGTCTCTCGCCACCTCATCTTCTTTCAGGGTGTATCTCGGCGGGTGCACCGTCACCTCATCGGATCCCAGGGCTGCTGCCAGATCCACCGACGATTTGATCTCCTCCACAGATGCCTTCCGAACCGCGTCATTTAACGCCGCGTAGTTCAGATCCCAGCTCTTTGCGTGGATCACGATGTTTAATCCAAACTCTTTCTTCAGCCTGCGGATCGTTTCCAGATCCAGTCTCTTTGTCTCCGCATGCTGTGCCCACAATTCGATTCCGTCAAAGTCATTCTCGGCTGCCGTCCTCATGAGCGTCTCTGCATCGGCGTCCCACATGAGCGTCGATGAAAAATAGAATCCTTTCATTTTGTTTCCTCCAGACAAAATGCATTATAGAAACGCGATGTAAAATGCAAAACGGACTTTTTGTAAAATCCTTGTAAGCGGAAATTAAAACTTTTCCTTCCGATGTAAAGCACGGTCAGTCTGTGTCAAGCGGAAGCATCGTTTTTATTTTGAGTTTCTTTCCATCTGCCCGGACCATGACAGCGCCGGAAAGGCCTGTTTCATAGATCTTTGATCCGTGTTCTAAAAGCCGCTCCCGGACTTTCTCCGCAGGATGTCCGTATCGGTTCTTTCTTCCGTAGGAGAGGATCGTCACGGATGGAGACAGTTTTTCTATAAACTCTTCGCTGGATGAGGTGGCGGAACCGTGATGTCCGGCTTTTAAGATCGTCACCGGAGTCAGAACGCCGGAAGTCAAAAGTGTTTCCTCCCCGGATGTCTCCATATCTCCCGTGAGGAGCATGGAAAAACGTCCGTAGGTCAGGCGGAACACCAGGGATTCCTCATTCCGGTCCGTGAACTCTGTTCCGCCATCCGGCGACAGGCATTCCATGGACATTCCTTTTCCCGGAAAGTTATTCCATATATCTCCCTTTTGGGCATAAAAAACAGGAACATCCCGCTTTTTCGCAAGCTCCGCCATCTTCCCATAGATCTCATCCTTTCCCGCCTCCGGCATCATGAGACCTCCCACCCGGATTCCCGATTCCGGGTGTTCCAGAAGATACCGGATCCCGTTCATGTGATCCTGGTCCCCGTGGGTCATGACCGCAAGATCCAGACGCGTCACCCCCTGGCTCTTGAGATACGGCACCAGAACCTTCTCTCCGATGGATTTCTGCTGGCTGCTGCCGCAGTCTACCAGGATCGTATGGGATTCGGAGCGCAGAACGATTCCATCGCCCTGGCCTACGTCGAGGAATGTGGCGGAGAGTCCGGTTTGGCGGGATGGGAGCAGGAAAAGAAATGCCGCAAGCCAGGCGGCGCATAATAACACCAGGCGATGTTTTTTATTTTCCGCAATCTCCATCCCCCTCTCATAAACAACTGCTCCGAATATCATCAATCCATAATAACACCCAATTTTCCATATTTCCGGCTGCCCCAGCACCAGCTCTGCCCCCGGAAGCTCCCCTGTCCAATTACATATCACCTCATAAAATTTCAAAATATAATGCGCGCCTCCAAGCATCGCACCCCCAACCGATTCTGATAAAAAAGACAGACCTAGTCCAAGAAATCCCGATATGACCACATACGTCATAAGCGGGATCACAATTAGATTTAAGAACACCCCGTAGACCGGTATCCCAAAAGAATGCCAGAGAATGACCGGCGCTGTCACCACCTGGATCGAAAGACTTGTAAAGAACGCGGACACCGCCGCAGATATTTTTTCATCCGTAAAAAGCTTTTCCCCCCGCGAAGAAAAAAGCCTGCCGGGATAGATCAGTGATGTCACCGCAAGAAAGGACAGCTGAAAGGACGCCTGGAACAGCAGATACGGATGGGCAAGCAGCAATCCTGCCGCCGGAATACACATCGCCGTCGGAAGATCGTATGTCCGCCCTACGGCCGCCGCGAGAAAGGAGAGCCCTGCCATTGACACCGCCCGGGCCACAGACGCGCCGCTGCCCACCATCATGCCGTAGGCGCAGAGAAATCCCCCTGCGAAGATCCCGGAGATCCAGAACCCCGCCCCGCCTTTCCTGAAAATCTTCCAGATTCCCAGCCCCACAATGGAGACATGAAGCCCGCTGATGGCAAGGAGGTGGGATATCCCATTCTTCCGGTAAAGTTCATAAATTTCACTGTCCAGATCATCCTTCTCCCCAAAGAGAACCGCCGACAGAATTCCAGCGTCCTCCGGGAGAGCGATCGCCTTTAACTGCTCAGAAAAGCACCTCCGGATCCGGTACAGGCTGTCCGAAAATACATGTACCTTCCCGCCAGTCACCGTATATCCCTCCACATAGATGATCCCGGAAATTCCGCGGGACCTGCAATACAGACGGTAGTCAAACGCCCCAGGATTTCTCGCCGGATCTGCCGCTTTTCCCTCTCCGAAGACTCGGATTTTCTCACCGACAGCGGGTAATGGTTTTTGCTTCGAAACCGCCTCGGCTGCTTCCCCTGTTTTATTCACATCCAGATAACATAAAACTCTTCGAAGCTTCTCACCAGACTCCCCATCTTTGCCTTCCATTGCGCAATCCCTAAGCACGACCTCCAGCGTCCCATCCTTCTCCTTCACCGACTGGACAGTTCCCTGAAGAACCACGCCATCCTCATGTTCCTCCCGGAAAAATCCCTCCTCCCGGGAGAAAACCGCCTGCTCCGCTCCCATCCGAAGACATCCGACAGACATTCCCGCCACAAAAAGAAAAACCGGCAGCCCATATCTGCTCTTCCGGCGGGCAAACACGCACACCAAAAAGAGCAGCCAGACTGCCAGTCCAAAAATCATCTGCTCTGCCGGGATCCACAGGTTCAGTGCCTCTCCAAGTACCAATCCCCCTGTCACACACAGCAAAGGCCTTTTAATCGTTTTTTCCTCCTACGATATAATCGTAATTTCGTTCAAATACCGTGCTTAACGGAATCTGGTCCCGGAACACATCGTCCTGGGATCCGTTGATCCGGATCTGCACACGGCTCACCGTCGAGAGCTCCGCAAGGGAATCCACGATGGAATAGATCGGAATATATGCCGCCACATCCAGAGTGCTGTTTAAAAACGCCGCGTCAAGGTTGATCGAGCAGACCGAATCATTGACGGACACATTCAAAAGCTTCACATCTGACGGGATCGTCGCATAATGTCCAAGCTCCTGGGGACCTTCGATCAGCTGTTCCACGATGAGGCGCTCCAGGGATGTATTGCTGTTCTGCATAACTTCCCGCTTTTCCTCCACCAGCTGGTCTCCCGCCTCATTGGCAAAATACAGCGTCAGCTCCGTCCGCTCGAAGGAGTTGACATCGCGGATGCTGTCCACAAAATCAGAGGCGGAAAGCATTCCCACCGGGTTTCCCGCAGCGTCCGTGATCGGCTGCTCCGCGCAGTAGATGCTCAGATACTCGATATCCGGAATCTGGGTCAGTGTTTTCGTCAGCGCCGCCCGGCACAGGATCTCCTGCACCGAATTCATCAGCGCATAGTTGGCATCTGCATATAAATACAGAACATTCCCCTCGATCCGGTAGGTGATCTTTTCGATCCGCTCCGGCAGCGCTCTCTGACAGTCGAGATCCGCCGGCACATTTCCCATCTTATCGAGAAGTTCCCGGACCAGTGCATCCAGGTCCGTCGTCTCCGTCCGGTACTCGCTTCCAACGAGCTGGATCCCGGACGTGTTTAAATAGTAGATCGTATAGGCATTTCCGCTCTGCTCCACGGTCGTCTTTCCCGTACAGCCGCTTAAGGCGAACAGGACCGCGAAGAGGAGAAAAAACACCCGAAACATCCTAAATTTCTTCATTTTTCTCCCTCCTACGGAATATAGATCAACGGGATCCGCACCATAAAGGTACTTCCCTCGCCCTCGACACTGTCCACACGGATCGCGCCGTGATGCATCAGGACCACACTTTTCGTGATCGCAAGTCCAAGCCCTGTTCCGCCGGTCTCCCTGGATCTCGCCTTGTCCACGCGGTAGAAGCGTTCGAACACGCGCTCCTTAAACTCCGCAGGAATACCGATTCCGGAATCCGCAACCTTTAAATAGAAGAACTTGTGGTCGGCATCCAGTGTGACCCGGACCCATCCGTCTTCCTTATTATATTTGACCGCATTCTCCACCAGGTTATTCACCGCCAGGGAGAATTTCACCTCGTCAATATCCGCTGAGACATCGCGCTTACTCTCGAAGATCAGCTCGATATTCCGCTTTCTGGCGATGGGACGCAGGCGTTTTAAGACCATCTCAATCAGTCCGTTGATCTGGACCTGGCTGCAGGAAAGTCCCGAGGACGCCTTGTCCATGCGGACCAGAGTCAGAAGATCGTCGATGATCTTACTCTCACGGTCGATCTCATCGGAGATATCGTGCATGAATTCCTGGTAAAGTTCCTTCGGCGCGTCCTCCATTCCCATCAGGGAATCCGCAAGGACACGGATCGACGTGATCGGAGTCTTGAGCTCATGGGAGACATTGGAAACAAACTCCTGTCTTGACTGGTCCGCGGCCTTCAGCTTCTCCAGGGTTTTATTGATGGTCTCGGAGATCTGCTTTGTCTCCCGGTACGCCTCCTCATTGACATCCTCATCCAGGTTTCCCTCACCTACACGCCGGATCGACGCGATCAAGGTTCCAAAGGGCTTCATGATAAAATGGACCGAGAGGACCGCAAGGATCAGCAGGATCACGAAGATCATCATCTCGTACAGGGATGCCTTATCATTCAGACTGTCCTCCAGATTGTACATGCTCTCCGTCGACGCTGTCACGATCATCACGCCCGCAGTCTTTCCCGTTGTGATGGTTCCCGTCTCCTGCTCAAACTCCGGAATTGGGATTGCCAGGACGAAATAGTGTTTCAGGCTGTCATACCGGCTCGTATTCTCACCCTGGAAGCACCTGATCACCTCATTGGAAATCAATGTCTTTCCCTTCGAGAGAGAAAACGTATCCTCTACGATCTTAAACCCGGAGTTTACGATCAGGATCCGTCCGCTGAAGATATCCGAGAGCAGGGAGAGCTCCGTATCGATGGCGGCGTTGTCCACCACCGAGTTTGTGAGATATCCAGTTCTTGACATCTTATTGCTCAGGATCTGACACTGGTTCTGGACATCAATGATCCGGCGCTCCACCTGACTCTGTCTTGAGGAACTGGCAAGGATCCGGCTCTCCACGAGAAGCGGGATCATACAGAACATCACCATCAGGATGATCAGGGGAACCTTGACGCTCGGCGTATGCTTCCGGTAAATTTTCCGGATCCTTTCCCTAATTTTTCTCATGTTCCTCTTCCATCTTTCTCGTTGCCGTCACAGCAAGGCTGCCCGGTCCGATATGGCACGCGATGCTTAAGGAAAGCGGTGCCATGTATACATCAGCATTCGGGAAGCGCTCTTCGACCTCTTTCTTAAACTCCAGCGCTGCTTCCTCGTTGTCGGTGTGGGCGATTGCCAGATGGCAGTTTCTGCACTCACTGTCGTGAAGCCTCCCGTCCAGCTCTTTCTGGATCGCGTTCATCATCATGGTCTTTGCCTGCTTCATGGTACGGGCTTTCGCGAAGGAATCAAGCTTTTTACCTAAAATGATCAGTACTGGCTTGATTTTTAAAAGTGTGCCGAGAGCCGCTGCAGCCGGTGTGATCCGGCCGCCCTTTTTCAGGTATTTTAAGGTATCGACGGTGATGAAGATGACGGAATCAGCCGCAGTCTCCTCCAGGCGCTTCTTGATCTGCGTTCCGTCCATCCCCATAGCTGCCAGCATCTGCGCGTCCTTTACAGACTGATACTGGGTCACGGAGATCCGTCGATTGTCAACGACGAACACTTTTCCCTCGTACTCATCCTCTCCCGCCAGCATCATAGCTGTGGAGCAGGATCCGGAAAGTCCGGAGGACATCGGGATATGGATGATCTGGTCATACTCTTTTAAGAGCTTGTCCCACATCTTCAGGATGGAATCCGGTGTGGGCTGGGAGGTAGCGATATCAGCATTGTCCTTTAATCTCTGGTAGAACTGCTCCCGTGTCAGTGTGATATCTTCGTAATATGTTTCTCCATCTATCATAAACGGCATTGGCAGAACCGCAACTCCCATCTCTTTTGCCTGAGCCTGGGTGATTCCGCTGTTGCTGTCTGTTACAACTGCAATTTTCATACAAAACTGCCCCTTTCTGTTTCTCTTTCGTCCGCCCTCTTTCTCTCCATTCCATACGGACAGGACTCGCTCCTATTTTAACCGATTTCCTACCTAAATGGAAGTGCAAAACTGCCCAAACTGTGGACGAAATAGAAAATTTATGATATGCTGAGCAGTAAGTGAGTGAAAAGCATGCTCGCATGTTTGGCACGAGCGGCGAAGCGGATTACGGCAGCCGCAAAGCAGCGCTTAGTGTGAAAGCGCAGACCGTAATATGCAATGTATTTTTAATATGGAGGTACAGATTATGCCTTATTGTCCGAAATGCGATATGGAATTTGTCGAGGGAATCAAAGTCTGCAGCGATTGCGGCGGTCCCCTCGTGGAATCAAAAGAAGTGGCGGAAGCCATGAAAAAGAAGGAACAGGAAGAACAGCTTGCCGCCATGGCGCAGGAGATGGATCCGTTTTCCGGTGAAGGGACTGATACGGAGTTCTCCGGGGATAATCCACCCGAGAAGTCTTCCCCGGCCGCTGAGCCGGTCCACGCCTACGTGGATAAGGGCCAGCGCTACGATGACATGAGTTCCTCCGCATCCGCGTTCTTCTTAGTCGGCGGGGTACTTGCCATCGGCGCGGCACTCTGCCTTCTGGGAATTTTCCATCTCCCAATGGCAGGATTCCAG
>ULRN01043881.1_pt1 | contig 20969 bp, 13 predicted proteins | sample 1955461 | NCBI WGS metagenome assembly ULRN01 (sample SAMEA4835683, study PRJEB28245) | human gut metagenome | biome: gut microbiome; material: fecal sample | place: Denmark | collected 2008 | reverse complement strand
CCCCCTGCCGTAACGGTTGTATTCACAGTTCTCCACGCCGGCGGAAAATTCGGCGGAGGCGGTTACAAGGTTTCGGGCGGTTTGCACGGCGTAGGTGCGTCTGTTGTAAACGCACTTTCCGAGTGGCTCGAAGTCAAGGTTTGTGACGGCGAGGATGTTTACTTCCAGCGTTATGAAAGAGGAAAAATTGTAACCGACCTTCAAAAAATCGGCAAGTCTGATGTTAAGGGTACGGAGGTACGCTTTAAAGCCGACCCTGAAATTTTTAAAGAAACCACGGTTTACGATTACAGCGTTTTGGAAAGAAGACTTCGTGAACAGGCATTTCTCAATGCAGGTGTTCACATTGAGCTTCGTGACGAGCGTGACCTTGAAAATATTATTCAGAATAACTTTGTCTATGAGGGCGGTATCAAGAGCTTTGTTGAGTATATTCATAAAAAGCGTTCTCTTGAAGTTATTCATCCCGATGTAATTTACTTTGCATCAAGAAACGCAGATGACACGATTGCGGTTGAAATTGCACTTCAGTACAACGAAAGCTACAACGAAAATTTGCTCACTTTTGCAAACAACATTCATACAACCGACGGCGGTACTCATGAAGAAGGCTTCAAAAGAGCACTCACCTATGTTATGAATGACTATGCAAGAAAGTTCGGAAAATTGAAGGACAATGATAAGAACCTTAGCGGTGAAGATGTCCGTGAAGGACTTACCGCAATTGTCAGTGTAAAGCTCAAAGAGGCTCAGTTTGAAGGACAGACCAAGGCAAAACTCGGTAATACCGAGGTAAGAGCAATGGTTGACCGCCTTATGAGGGATAAGCTTTCTGTTTATCTCGAAGAAAATCCTGCTGTTGCAAAGGTAATTTTTGAAAAGGCGCTTGCGTCATCAAGAGCAAGAGAGGCTGCAAGAAAAGCAAGGGAAAATGCAAGAAGAAAATCTCCGCTTGACTCCGCACAGCTTCCGGGTAAGCTTGCCGACTGCCAGTCAAAAGACAGCAGTGAAACAGAAATCTTCATAGTCGAGGGTGATTCTGCGGGCGGTTCAGCAAAGGGCGGCCGTGACAGAAGAATTCAGGCTATCCTCCCTCTTTGGGGTAAAATGCTCAATGTTGAAAAAGCAAGAATTGACAGAGTTTACGGAAATGACAAGCTTATGCCCGTTATCACTGCGCTCGGCACAGGCATAGGTGATGAATTTGATATTGCAAAGCTCAGATACGACAAGGTTATCATTATGGCGGATGCCGATGTTGACGGTTCGCACATCAGAACCCTTCTTTTAACTTTCTTTTTCAGATATATGCGTCCGCTTATCGAAGAGGGTCATGTTTACATTGCTCAGCCGCCTCTCTTTAGGATTTCAAAGGGCAAAGAGCATAAATATGCGTATTCGGACCTTGAGCGTGACCAAATTCTGGCTCAAATTGAGGGTAAAACCGAAGTTCAGCGATACAAAGGTCTTGGTGAGATGGACTCCGAACAGCTTTGGGAAACAACAATGAATCCCGAAACAAGACTTATGCTTCGTGTTGATCTCAGCGATGCAGAACAGGCAGACGAAACCTTCACAATTCTTATGGGTGACAAGGTTGAGCCGAGAAGAGATTTCATTGAGAAAAATGCAAAGTATGTACAGAATCTCGATGTCTGATATATTACGATAAACCAAAATTTTAAAAACGGGGTGATTTTATGCACGCAAGAACAAAAGTTACAGTTCGTTACGCAGAAACGGATAGAATGGGAATTGTACACCACTCAAATTATCCGATTTGGTACGAAATAGCAAGAAATGACTATATCAAAATGTTCGGAATCAGCTACACAGACATGGAAAATGCAGGTGTAATGACTCCCCTTTTGAACCTAAGTTGTCATTTTGGAATCCCTGCTCTTTATGAGGACGAGCTGATTATCCGCACTTGGGTGCAGACTATCACAGCCGCAAGAATTATTTTTACATACACGGTAAAGCGTATTGAAAAGGACGGTTCGGAAACTGAACTTGGCTACGGTACAACCGAACACGGTTTTGTAGATTCCAAAACATTCCGTCCCACAAGCATCAAAAAACGCTTTCCGAAACTCTACGAAGATATTTCAGCCGCAGTAAAACACTTTTGATATTAAATTTTTTAAATTTATTTATCAGTGAAATTCGTTTTAACGGGTTAGTAGGGGTAGCCTTGCGACCGCCGCCGGTGGCGGAAAAAGGGAGCAAAGCGCTGTCTGAAATAACGAGCAAAAGGCGGCACATTTATGTGCAACGCATTGCGACTATATTTCAGACGGGAGGTCATTGGCCGCCCGCAAGTAACAGTACAAAATATGCCGAAAATGTGATTTTATAAATGCCGCAAATGTATTGCCATACTGTAGCGGCGATCAGTGATCGCCAATCAATTCGTGTGTAAACACGAATTGAATAAAGGCACAAAATCAAAACAATTGCAAAACCTACTTGGCGATACAAATGATTTGTTTAAATTGGTAATGATGTTAAATAAAAAATGTTGTTTAATCATTTTGCTTTTTCAAGCAAAATGAATGGCGAACACGGTTTGCCGCTACAAAATTCATACACACTTTTCATCACATCAAAAAATATGTGTAAAACAAATCGTTTCATCAAGGCGGGCGTCCAATGAACGCCCCTACTGAAACAAAATCACACACTAAGCCACCCAAAAAACGCAAAATAACATTATTATAAATTATTGAACAGACAGTAACAAGAGCTTGAAAAGCGAGGAAAGAATATGGATAACGAACAGAATCAGAACAAGAATTCGAGAATTATTGATGTCGATCTGCAAAATGAAATGAGAAAAAGCTTTTTGGACTACTCCATGAGCGTTATTGTTTCCCGTGCGTTGCCCGATGTCAGAGACGGTTTGAAACCTGTTCACAGAAGAATACTCTATACAATGAATCAAATCGGTCTTGATCCGTCAAAGCCGTACCACAAGTGTGCCGACACGGTAGGTCAGGTGCTTGGTTCGTATCACCCTCACGGTGACGCCTCGGTTTATGACGCAATGGTTCGTCTTGCACAGGACTTTTCCATGAGATATATGCTTGTTGACGGTCACGGTAACTTCGGTTCGGTTGACGGTGATCCGCCTGCCGCTTACCGTTATACAGAGGCAAGAATGAGTAAAATTTCTCTTGAAATGCTCACGGATATCGAGAAAAACACGGTTGACTTTATGTCAAACTACGATGATCGTCTTAAAGAACCGACTGTTCTTCCAAGCCGTTTTCCAAACCTTCTCGTAAACGGTTCAAGCGGTATTGCCGTTGGTATGGCAACCGAAATTCCTCCGCATAACCTCGGTGAAACAATTGATGCAGTTTGTACTCTCATTGACAATCCCGATGCCGAGCTTGCAGAGATTATGGAGTGTATGCCCGGACCCGACTTTCCGACAGGCGGTATTATCATGGGCAGAAGCGGTATTCGTGCCGCCTATGCAACAGGTCGAGGAAAAATTACCGTAAGAGCCAAGACCGAAATTATCGAAGCTAAAAACGGCAGATATAAAATTATCGTTACGGAGCTTCCGTACAAGGTCAACAAAGCAAGACTTATTGAAAACATTGCCGACCTCGTAAAGGATAAGAGAATTGAGGGTATTTCAAATATCGAGGATCATTCCGACCGTAAGGGTATGCACATTGAAATTGACATCAAGAGAGATGCCTCACCTCAGATTGTTCTTAACCAGCTGTTCTCATACACGCAGTTGCAGACAACCTTCGGTGCAATTATGCTTTCTATCGTTGACGGCGAGCCTAAAATTCTTTCACTCAAGGAAATGCTCCAATGCTATATTGAATTTCAGGCTGAGGTTATTCGCCGCCGTACTGATTTTGACCTCAAAAAAGCCCGTGACAGAGCTCACATTCTTGAGGGCTTGAAGATTGCTCTTGACTTCATTGACGAGGTAATCAAAATTATCAGAAACAGCAAGGATACTGCAAGCGCAAAAGCAGGTCTTATGGAGCGTTTCGGTCTTGATGATGTTCAGGCTCAGGCTATCGTTCAGATGCGTCTCGGTCAGCTCACAAATATGGAGCAGACTAAGATTGAGGATGAAATTGCAGCCCTCCACGCAAAAATTGAAGAATATCTCGAAATTCTTGCAAGCGAGCCAAGACAGCTTGAAATCGTAAAAGAAGAAATTATGCAGATTCGTAATAAATATGCCGATCCGAGAAGAACAGAAATTTGTGCTGTCAGCGGTGAGGTTGATATTGAGGATCTTATTCCGCAGGAGGAGTGCGTTCTTACACTTACACAGTTTGGATATGTAAAGCGTCTTTCTGCCGATACCTACAAAATTCAGCGCAGAGGAGGTCGCGGTGTATCGGGTATGTCACGCCGTGAAGAAGATATTGCGGCTGAAATGTTCGTAATCAATTCACACGATTATGTTCTGTTCTTTACCGACAAGGGCAGAGTTTATCGCCTTAAATGCTATGAAGTTCCCGAGGGAAGCCGTCAGTCAAAGGGTGTGAATATTGCAAATCTGATTCCGATTTCACCCGACGAAAAGGTAACCTCAATGATAAGAGTGCCTGAATTTGACGAGGAAAAATACCTTGTTATGGTCACTCGTCAGGGCATTATCAAGCGTATTGAACTCAATGCATACAATACCTCAAGAAAGGGCGGTCTTATCGCTCTTGAACTTAACGAGGGTGACGAACTTGCGTGGGTAAGAATGACCGACGGTAACAGTCAGGTTATTATCGCTACCAAGAAAGGTATGGCTATTCGCTTTAACGAAACCGATATTCGTGCAATGGGCAGACAGGCTCGAGGTGTTAAGGCAATGGCTCTCAAAGAGGGCGACTGCGTAGTCGGAATGAGTGTTGTCCGTGAGGGCGGTCTTGTTCTCACAGTTTCCGAAACAGGCTACGGCAGACTTTCAAGTCCCGATGATTACCGTGTTCAGAGCCGTGGCGGTAAAGGTCTTACCAACTACCACACGGAAAAATACGGCGATGTTGCCGCTATCAAGGTGGTTAACCTTGACGATGATATTATTATCATCTCGGAAGAAGGCATTATTATCAGAATTGCCGCTGAATCAATTCGTGTTTGCGCCCGTCCTTCAAAGGGTGTAACCGTAATGAAAGTAAACGGTGACGACAGGGTTGTAACAATCGCCCGTGTTCCCCACATTGACGGTGAAGATGATGAATCAGCCGAGAGCGAAGATAACGCAGAAAACGGCGAACCGTCAGAAGCGGTTGCAGAAGAAGTTTCCGAAAATAACGAGGGTGAAACTTCTGATTCAACCGAAGAAAATACGGAAGAATAATTGATAAAAATAAGAAAACTCCACTTTTTTAAGTGGAGTTTTTGACACATACGAAAATATGGTGATTTGATGAAAAAATCTTTAGTTCTGATTGTAGCGGCAATCCTCATGCTTTCACTTTTCGGCTGTTCTGACAAGAAGAATGCCGATGTTTCCGGTGTAGTAGATGCGCCCGATAAATTTTCTACTCTTGATGAGGCAAAGGTAACAGAAAATCCGAACATTCGCAAAGAAAGTGAAAATGTAAACGGAATGTGCTACGCAATCACTCTTGAAGAATTTACATATAATTACAACGAAATGCTCAAAGAGGCGGGTAATCTTAATATGATTAATCCAAATGGTTGGAAAATGCTCGGCAGTCCTCAGAATGACGCAAACGGAACGGAGTATCAGTATTATTACTACAATGCCGATAAAATCAACTTCACAGCCTCTGTTGAAACAAAGACAAATTATATCATGAATATCGGTCTCGGAACAACAATGAGCAACTTTGTTTCGATTGAGAACGAGAAAAATAACAGCGATACAATCCTGATGAAAAGTGCCGTAATGGCTGCCGCAGTAAGCGGAATGGGCATTAATAAGGTTGATACAATTCAGGATATTTTCTATCTTACAACCTTTGAAAATACAAATGAGCTGTGGTACAACGGCAATGTTTATGCTCTCAGCACCAATGAGGATAAGGCAGACAGTGAACGCAGTACAATGCTGTTTCGCACCTTTCCTATCTCTGATGAAGTAAAAGAAAACTGGGGCATTGACGAGTATGAAAGCTATGTGGCAAACGCAACTCAGGTAACAACAAACGCAAATTAAAAATGAATTTTGCAAAAAGACAAGGCGACTATCGTTTTCGATAGCCGCCTTATAGTTTAATCTCTTCTGTTATTTGTTTTACTTTTTCTTTCTGTCAACAGCCGTTGCGGTAATGAATGCACCGCCGCCGATAACCAGCAGGACAATCCACAAAATCATATTATCGGTATTACCTGTTTTCGGTGAGGCTGTATTTATCGGTTTGTTTGTTTGGTCAGCAGAACTGCTTTCGGAAGAGGCAGTATTTATAGGCTTATTCGGTTGATCGTCCGAGCTGTTTCCAAAATCTGTCACAGGAATATCAACGGCAGTCTTTTTGTAACCGCAGACGGTGCATTTCTCATGCTTTGAGTCTTTTTCGGTAGCCGTGGCTTCCTTGTCAATAATCCATTTAAAGTTGTGAGCGGTTATGTCAGCCTTTTCGCCGTCTTCACATTCGTGCCAATGATTTGTGCTGTCATATTTCCACTCCGTGCCGTAGTCGTGATTGTGAGAATCAATTTTCGGAATGTCAACGGTAGCTTTTTTGTAACCGCAGACGGTGCATTCTTCATGCTTTGAGCCTTTTTCAGTAGCCGTGGCTTCCTTGTCAATAATCTGCTTAAAGGTGTGAGCCGTTATATCAGCCTTGTTGCCGCACTCACATTCGTGCCAATGATTCGTTTCATCATACTTCCATTCCGTACCGTACTTGTGTGTATGTCCGTCTGCGGCAGGAGTCATAGTAAGGTCGGTTTCAACCCAGAAACTCTGGGTGTCACTTTCATCGCCTATGCGAGTGTATTTCACTTCCCGACCGTTAATCTTTAGTTTGGCATCGGGAGAGATGTCGGCAGTATATGCAGTTACATATACGCCGTAGTGATAGGTCTTTCCTGCCTCAAAAGCGGTGATCTTGTTTTTATAAATGTCGCCGCCCCACTCCGGCTCTGTGGAAACTATGCCGGTATTCTCGTCTAAGCTCCACCACTCGCAACGGAATGCATACTGATCGTTTTCAGGCACCGTTCCGGTAAAGACAGGTTTATCGCCGTCCTTAAAGGTCAAGGTTGCGTTATTGATTTCAATCACGGAGATTTTCTTGGTTGCTTCCGGGCGAATTGTTTCAACATTCATAACAAACAAGCCATCCACGGTTTTAACTGCATTGGCGGTTGCCGATATCGGGTTCCCGTTTATCGTAACGGAGCAATTATCCGCAAAGGTATATCCGTTTTTCTCTCTCAACTCGATGGAGTACATATAGGTTTTACCCTCTTCAAACTGAGTAATCTTTTTCAAGGAAGGCGTATATTTGCTTTCATCGGAATACCAGAACGCAACCGGCTCTCCGTTCTCCATTTCCTGCCAGCATTCATAAGCGATTTCATATTTATCGGCATCAGCATTATATACCTCGGCGGTTGCCTGCGGAGCGTCACCCGAACGATAAGCGAATTTTACATTCTCAATGCAGACATTATTTATAGTCGCTTCGTCCTGAGAACCTCCATCAATAGTTTGCACAATCAGGTCATAGGTTGTCTGATACACTTGATATTCATGAACAACAATATTCCGATTCACACTTCCGGAAGCTGCTTTTTCGAGAGCATCCTGATCGCCGACGAGTATATCGCCATCTGGTGCAATTATATTACCACTCTCAAAATGATCAAACATAAATGTGCTATTACGGTTTTCAATGGTAATATTTCCTCGTGAAGAAAATTGTGCAATGATTTCATCATCAATTCTTTTGATTTCTGCCTGCACCGCATCACTGTTAACATTGCCTTCAACGAAATCCCCTGATTTGGTCACTTCTGTTGTTTCTATCACATTGCCGTCTGCATCTTTAATGGTGACCTGCGCAGTTGTTTCAACCTTTGTGTGATAGAAATGACTATAGGGTTTAGTGGTATTGTCTCCGATCACATCTGTTACACCGGCATATGCTGTAATCGGTACAATGGATAGTGCCAAGTACAAGGTCAGCAGAACAGTCAACAGTTTTTTTGGTTTTGTTTTTTTCATATTCATCTTCTCCTTTCAACGGCTAACGCCGCATAAAATGTTTTTTGGCTGTATCCGTTTGGTATTATTCCCGTCCGTTACCGCCATATTGGCAGGTTGGCTGTGATGAGCACAACCCCGTATACCTGTCAAAGATTTCACCATTATTTTAGCATATTTTACGCACAATTTTACCATAATTCCAAAAAAGTCAATTGACTATTTTGGAATTATTCTGTAATATACTCTTATAACATTGTTAAAAACAAACTCGTTTGGAGTGATATCTATGAAATTTTCTGAAAAATTAAACGATTATATCGAGCAGTTGTCATGTACGGGAAAAGATATTTGTAATTTATCCGGCATTTCTGCGGCATCTTTCAGCCGATACAGAAACGGCGAACGAGTACCCGAGCTTGGAACAAAGCCTTTTGAGAATTTATGCTGTGCGCTGGCACAGATTTCCGCACAAAAAGGAGAGCTGCAAATCACCGCTGATGCTGTGAAAAAAGCGTTTGTAAGCTGCGATGATTTTGTATCTACAGACAAGGAGTTACTGCGAAAAAATTTCAACACACTCCTCTCTGCACTCAATGTCAATCTGACGCAGTTGTGTCAGTACACAAATTATGATGCGTCTGCCGTTTTTCGCATTCGTAACGGCTCAAGAAAGCCCGGAGATGCCGAGCGGTTTGCATCTGCGGTTGCTTCCTTTGTTACAAGAACAATGCAGACGCAGTCCGAAATCGGTGCCGTTGCAGAATTGATTGGCTGTGATATTGATGAAATTTATGATTTGTCGGTTCGATACGCAAAAATAAAAAGCTGGCTTTTGAAACAGCCCGTGCAAAAAGCCGAAGACAACAGCGTTTCAAAATTTTTAAGCAAGCTGGATGACTTCGATTTGAACGAATATATCAAGGTTATCAGGTTTGATGAGCTGAAAGTTCCGTCCGTACCGTTTCAGATTCCGTCCTCCAAGACATATTTCGGTATTAAAGAAATGATGGAGAGCGAGCTTGATTTTTTGAAATCAACCGTGCTTTCAAAATCATCAGCCCCTGTGATAATGTACAGCGATATGCCGATGAAGGAAATGGCAAAGGATCCGGAGTTCCCAAAAAAATGGATGTTCGGTATGGCGATGATGCTAAAAAAAGGACTGCATCTTCATCAAATACATAATCTTGACCGTTCTTTTGATGAGATGATGCTTGGTCTTGAAAGCTGGATACCGATGTATATGACAGGGCAGATTTCTCCCTACTATTTCAAGAATGCTCCGAATGATGTCTTTCTGCATTTTTTGAAGGTGTCGGGAATTGCCGCACTTTCGGGCGAAGCTGTTGCCGGATACCATTCCGACGGCAAATACTATCTGACAAAGGTAAAGCGTGAGGTGGAATATTACCGAAAAAGAGCCGAGGAAATGCTGAAAAATGCCTATCCTTTAATGGAAATTTATCGCAGTGAACGAAAAAATGAGTTGAATGCCTTTCTTCTTGCCGATACAAAAACAGCAGGCAAACGCCGCAGTATTCTGTCCTCTTTGCCGTTGTACACAATAAGCGATGAACTTCTCAACCGTATTCTTACACGGAACAATATTAATGCAGAGCTAAAAGAAAAGATAAAAGAGTACGCAAAAACACAAAGACAGCGAATGAAAATAATTCTTGAAAATGAAAGAATTGAAGATGAGATACCTGATTTTGTACAGGAAAATTTTGCGAAAAGTCCTCCCATGCTGGAACTTTCGGGTATATTTTGTGAAGAGGATATTCCGTATAACGAAGAGGAATATACTGCCCATTTGAAAGAATCAATGGCTTTTGCGGAGCAGAACCCGAATTACACATTAAAGTGCAGTACGGCGCACGCATTTCAAAATTTGAAAATTATAATTCACGAGGGACAATGGGTGATGGTGTCCAAAGGAAAAACGCCTGCAATCCATTTTGTCATTCGTCATCCCAAGCTTCGCAGTGCGATAGAATGCTTTATTCCGCCGATAACGGAAGGCGAGTAAGTCGGTAAATCAAATATAACAAACATATAAATACCGCAACAAAACAAGCGACAGTTTAATTTCTGTCGCTTGTAATTATACTTTATTCTGTTTTATACTATATACATCATTTACCGAGTTCAAGAACTACAAATTCTGCGGACATAGGCGGAATTGTGAGTATACCGTTCTCAAGTTTTGAACCGAAAACAGGTTTGCCGTCTGCATATCCGGGCGGCATTTTTGCCTCGACTTCATAATCATAGAGATTGAATGTGCAGAAAATAGCGGAGTCTTTGTCGTGGCGGATGTATGAAATTCTTCTTTCCTCCGAAAGAACATTTATAAAATCACCGTCCCACAATGCCGAACAGCTTTTTCTGACATCGGCAAGTTTTTTGTGCCATTCAATGAGTTCCTTATTTTCTTTGCCCCACGGATAACAGCAACGGTTGAACGGATCACGATATCCCTCCATTCCTGCCTCGTCACCGTAATAAATACACGGAAATCCGGGGAGAGTAAACTGCATTGCGCTTGCAACCTTGAGCAGCTTTACACCGAGTTTTTTATGCTCGTCATCAAGCTTAGTGTCAGCCTGCCATTCTCTGTCCTTGCCGTCAAGCGGTTCGCCTGCCATAACTGTGATTGCTCTTTCGGTATCGTGAGTCGAAAGTGAATTCATCAGCACTCTGAGAACAGGACGGGGATAATTTTCGATTACGCTCATAATCAGATCCATTGTGTATTTGCCGTGCTGACCTTTGCAGAAGTTGAGAATTGCATCCCTGAACACATAGTTCATAACGGAGTCAAACTGTTCGCCGAGCAAGAACTTTCTTCTTGCACCGTAGCTTTCCTTGTTGCTTGCATCCTCCCACACTTCACCTACAAGAAAGGCGTTCGGATTTTCGTCCTTAACGGCTTTGCGTAGATTTTCAATGAACACATCGGGAAGTTCATCTGCAACATCAAGTCGCCAACCCGAGTTACCGCATTTCATCCATTTTCTGACAATGCCGTCTTTGCCGTTAATATATTCGTTGAATGACGGAGTTTCCTCAATAACCTCGGGCAGAGTATCAAAGCCCCACCAGCTTTGGTAATTGTTCGGCCATTCGTTGAATTTGTACCAACTGAAATACGGTGAGTTTTTGTCATTATACGCACCGCCCTTGCCGTATTTGCCGTAACGGTTGAAGTAAACGCTGTCACTTCCCGTATGAGAGAACACACCGTCATTTATGATGTGTATTCCCCTCTTTTTAGCCTCTGCGCAAAGGTGCTTAAAATCTTCCTCTGTTCCGAGAATCGGATCAACCTTTGAGTAGTCGCCCGTATCATAGCGGTGGTTTGAGTATGCCTCGCTGATAGGATTAAGGTAAATACAGCTTACGCCGAGGCTTTCAAGGTAATCAAGCTTCATCGTAATTCCCTTGAGGTCGCCCATAAAGAAATCATTGTTCTTAATCATTCCGTTTTCATCGGGTTTCCATTCGGGGAGAGCATACCAATCCTTGTTGCGTTTGAAGTCGGTACGCTTTATATTTTTTTCTTCACCGCTGAAATAAAAACGGTCGGGAAAAATCTGATACATAATTCCGCCGACAAGCCAGCCTGGAGTTTTAAAGCCTTTTTTGTAGCAGGTAATCTGCCAGCTTCTGCCCATATAGTCTTCAATGGTGCTGACCTTATACGGATCGGACGGAATAACATATCTTGTTTTATCAATGGTAGTAAGCTTAAAGTTATACCAATAAAGTCCGATTTTTTTCGGGGTAAAATCGCACTCCCAAATTTCGGTATCCTCGTCAAATTTACCGCACCAGATAAGCTCGGTAAATTCCCAGTTGCAGTCATAATCATACTTTACACACAAGTGTGCTTTTTGTGTATGCTCCGCCTTAGGCAAAAGAATTCTGAAATGAATCTCGGTACCCTGTTCAACCGCACCAAACGGTGAACGATAGTAAATTTTTCGTGAATCAAACGGTACGGGCATATAATCACTTCCCATAATAATATATTCCGAAATGTCAATTTTGTTTTGGCGGTTATGCCCTGTTAATCGGAAATTAAGACAAATCCGCCAAAATGACGCAAAGATTATTTTATCATAAGAGAATAAATATTTCAACCAATATTAAGTTGTAAACAGCATAAAATCGCCAAATTTGCCTACGAATGAAAAAATATTTAAACAATATTCTCTTTGCTCTTTTATTATTTCCGATTTTATATTATAATGTAAAATGATTATATATGCAAAGAAGTCAAACGAGGACGAAAAAGCTATAAAAGGGAGATGCATTTCCTATGGAGAAAAAGAGAGTAAGCGTTCAGATTGAGGGAAGAAGTTATTCACTTATCACAACAGATGATGAAAAATATGTTCAAAAGGTAGCAAACGAGGTGCTTTCTCACATAAGAAAAGCCGCCCAAAGCACAAAGCAGCTTGATACCCGTGATTGTGCGGTTCTTGCGGCACTTAACTTCTGTGATGACCGCAACAAGGCTCTTAAAAAGAACAAAGATTATGTTGAAAAAGCCGACAAAATTATTCAGCAGACAAATGAGCTTAACAGGCTTTGCAAGGAATACAGAGAAAAGCTTACGGAGGCCATGAACGATAACACTCGACTTATAAATAATAATAAAGAGCTTGAAAAAAGACTTGCTGTTCTCGGACACGAGGTTTCACAGCTTAAAGAAAAGCTCGAAAGTGTTGAGAAAGGCAAAGAAAAAGCCGAATCTGAAAAAAATTCAGTTTCAAAGGAAAAAAAGACTTCAAATGCAAAAAATAATATGACAGAGCAGTCAGATGATATACCCGTGAATGTTCTGTCAAACGAGGCTAAAAAAACAGAACAGGAATTGCGTAATGAAAAACTTCTCGGTTATGTTCCAATGACGCAGTTCTCTCTGTTTGATGAAGATAAGAAATGAAAAAAATAGAAATACTTGCTCCGGCGGGAAGCTTTGACAGTGTAATTGCCGCCGTAAGGAGCGGAGCAGACGCAGTGTATCTTGGTGAAAAGGCATTTTCCGCCCGTTCATCTGCCAAAAATTTTGATGATGAAGAACTAAAGAAAGCAACGGCATACTGTCACATTCACGGTGTAAAGGTGTATGTCACAATCAATACGATTGTGTTCGATGACGAGCTTGAAAAGCTGAAAAAAGCCATAATTTCAGCCGCAGAGGCTGATGTTGACGCACTCATTGTTCAGAATATGGGTGTAGCAAGGCTTGCACACAGGCTTGTTCCCGACCTTGCACTTCATGCGTCAACCCAGATGAGCATTCACACCGCATCCGGTGTAAAGGCACTTTATGAAATGGGTTTCAAGCGTGTTGTTCTTGCCCGTGAAATGAGCAAAAAAGAGATTGAAAAATGCTGTGAAATTCCGGTTGAACTCGAAGTTTTTGTTCACGGTGCATTGTGTATGTGCGTTTCGGGACAATGCTACCTCAGCGCAATGATTGGCGCAAGGAGCGGAAACCGTGGTTCCTGTGCCCAGCCGTGCCGACTGCCGTTTTCCGTAAACAATCAAAAAGGCGGTCATGCTTTAAGTCTTAAAGACAACAGTATTGTAAATTACCTCGATGAACTTCAAAATATGGGGGTTGCCTCGGCTAAAATTGAGGGCAGAATGAAACGCCCCGAGTATGTTTCAGCCGCAGTAAGAGCGTGTGTTGAACAGCGTGATTTCGGCTTTATCAGCGACAAAACTCAGAAGATGCTCAGAGGGGTTTTTTCACGAACAGGCTTTACAGACGCTTATTACATCGGCAAAACGGGAAGTCATATGTTCGGCACAAGAACAAAATCGGATGTTGTTTCTGCCGATGAAAAGCTGTTTTCGGCAATCCGTTCTTCCTACAAGGACGAAATCGGAAATGTTGAAATAACTTTTGATTTTACGGCAAAACTCGGCGAAAATCCTGTTTTAGTCGCCTCTGACGGAGTTCACACCGTCAAAAAGATTGCGGATACCGTAACCGAAAAAGCAATCAACAGACCGATTGATGCGGAAAAGTGCAGAAAACAGCTTGAAAAAACAGGATCAACGGCATATAATCCCACCAATGTGAACATAAATATTGATGATGACATTTCTATTCCTCTTTCAATTATCAATTCCTTGCGCAGAGATGTTCTTGACGAACTTGACTCGGCGAGAAGTGTTGTTCACAACTACAAAATCAACCGTGATTACGAAATAACTTTTCCTAAATTCACACCGCCTGTGGAAAAATCCACTCGTGCAAGAGTGACTCAGACAAAGCTTTCCGATGCTTTTAAAAAATGCGAGCTTGTTTTTGTTCCTCTTTTTGCCGACAAAAGGGAGCTTGTAAGGCTCAAAAACGAGGGCTTTAACATCGGTGTTGAAATTCCGAGAGGAATGTTCGGACGGGAAGATACGATTGCAAAAAAGCTTTCCGAGATGAAAGAAATCGGCATATCCGATGTGTTGTGCAACAATCTCGGAGCATTATACATTGCCAAAAATCTCGGTTTCACACTTCATTCGGGTTTCGGAATGAATTTTGTAAATACTCTCGACCTTTTGTGGGCAGAGGAATACGGAATCAAGGACGCAGAACTCAGTTTTGAACTCGATTTTAAGCGAATTAACGCACTCGGAGGCAACATCCCGAGGGGAATTATCAGCTACGGCTACCTTCCTCTTATGATTTGCAGGAGTTGCCCTGTCAAGGGTGCAGGTATAGACTGCAAAACTTGCAAAAATCATTCAAAAATGAAAGACCGACTCGGTAAACAATTTTTACTGAAATGCGACGGAAACTGTACCGAGGTTCTGAATTGTGACTTGCTTTTCGTTCCTGATAAACAAAATTTAACACTTTTAACATCTTTCAACATTTTAAGATTTAGTGTTGAAAACTATGTGGAAACCGTGGAAAGTCTTAACGAATCAAGCCTTTATCCGATGTTGAAAGATAAATTAACATATGGACTGTACCGCCGAGGTGTTAATTAGATTGTTGAAAATGTTAAAATAATCATTATTGTTTTGTGGAAAAAGTGATTTTTCCGTTTAACAGAGATTTATAATTACATTTTTGCAATAAATAATTTTTTTAGAGAAAAATAAAAACAGTAATGAATAATTCCTGCAAATTTTTGCAGGAAATGAAGGATGGTAAACTATGACTGTTAAAATAAAAAAGGTAAAAGACAATGCAAAAATCCCGAAAAGAGCCACAAACGGTTCTGCCGGTATGGATTTATATGCTTGCATTGACGAAAAAATCACAATCAATCCGGGTCAGCTTGTGCTTGTTCCGACAGGTATAGCAATTGAACTTCCCGACAACAGCGTTGCCGCATTTCTCTATGCAAGAAGCGGTCTGGGAATCAAGCACGGCATCTGCCTTTCAAACGGTGTGGGTGTTGTTGACAGCGACTACCGTGGAGAAATCTGCGCAGGTCTTTGCAATGTTTCGGACAAGCCTTATGAGATTGAGCCGTTTGAAAGAATCTGTCAGATGGTCATCGCTCCTGTTGTTCCGTGTGATGTTGAAGAGGTTACGGAGCTTGGCAACACAGAGCGTGGCGAGGGCGGTTTTGGCTCAACGGGTAAAAAATAAAAGAATTTCGACAATTTATCATTGCCCTTATTTGTGAAAAGATATATGATAAAAGTATACTGCCTGAGTAAAATACATTTGGGTATTACAGCGTAAAAGGAGGCTGTGGGATGTTTTCGTTTTCAAAGGATATAGGAATTGATCTTGGAACTGCAAACACTCTTGTTTGTCTTAAAGGAAAGGGAATAATTTTGCGTGAACCGAGCGTTGTCGCAGTTGATATGCGTACCGACGAGGTTCTTGCAGTCGGCTCACAGGCAAAAGAAATGATTGGCAGAACTCCCGGTTCCATAGTTGCGGTTCGTCCGCTCAAGGACGGTGTTATTGCCGATTTTAAAATAACCGCAAAAATGCTTCAGCACTTTATCAAAAAGGCGGTAAAACCCGGAATTTTCAGCAAGCCGAGAGTTATAATCTGTATGCCTTCGGGTGTTACCGAGGTTGAGAGAAAGGCTGTTGAGGACGCCGCATATCAGGCAGGTGCAAAGCCTCCCGTTGTTCTTATCGAAGAACCAATGGCTGCCGCAATCGGCGCAGGTATGCCCGTTGACGAACCGTGCGGAAGTATGGTTGTTGACATCGGCGGAGGCACAAGCGAGGTTGCCGTAATTTCTCTCGGTGACATTGTTACAGCCTGTTCCGTAAGAGTTGCCGGAGATAAGTTTGACGAGGCGATTTCAACCTATGTCAAAAGAAAATATAATCTTCTCATCGGTGAAAGAACCGCCGAAGACATCAAAATGAAAATCGGCTCCGCATATCCGGGCGAGGAAGAAAAAAACCTTGTTGTCAAGGGCAGAAATCTTGTTGACGGACTTCCCAAGGATATTACAATTTCCTCAGCCGAGGTCAGAGAGGCTCTTGCCGATCCGCTTGCAACAATTGTTGAGGCAATCAGAACCACTCTTGAAAAAACTCCGCCTGAGCTTTCTGCCGACATAATCGACCACGGTATTATGCTCACGGGCGGCGGTGCGTTACTCAAGGGACTTGATATGCTTGTTATGCAACAGACGGGTATGCCTGTTCACATTGCCGAAAGACCGCTTGACTGTGTTGTTGACGGTGCAGGCAAAAGACTCGGCAAACCGCTCGGTGTTCAGTACAAGCACGACAGATAATAAAAATCGACAAAGTAAGGTCGGGCAGATTGAAAAAACACCGCCCGACCGTATTTGTAATATAAATATGAGATATGAGAAAATTTTTACATAATAAAAACTCAAAAATTTTGATAATTACACTCGTCATACTAACTGTGATGAGTGTTTTCTCTCATAACGGCAGTAACATTTTTTCGGGTGCGGTAAACACGGTTACAAAAGGACTTTCAACGCTGACCGCAGGTGCGGCGTCTTCCGACAAATCAAAGGAAGAACTTGAAAAAGAAAACGAACAGCTTAAAAAGGAAAATGCCGAACTCCGTGAACAGCTTGTTGACTACCTTGACGCCAAGGAAGAAAATGCAAAGCTGTGGAAATATTATGAGCTGAAAAAGGAAAATCCGTCATACGACATTCTTCCGGCAGGTGTGCTGAGAAGGGATGCGAACGATGATTTCTACTCGTTCACTCTTGACAAGGGTTCAACAGACAATGTGGAAAAAAATGATCCCGTAATCACGGAAAACGGTCTTATCGGCTGGGTGAGTGATGTTGAACTCACGACCTGTAGGGTAAGAACAATTCTTTCGCCCGACACCAAAGCGTCTGCAATTGACAAAAAGACTTCCGACAACGGAATCATAAGCGGAAACGCTGAATATTGTGATGATAATCTCACCTGTCTGACAAAGATTGCAGAGAACAACAAAATCAAAGTAGGCGACATTGTTGTAACTTCGGGAACAGGCGGAGTTTATCCGAAAAATCTCATAATCGGCAAGGTTAAAGAACTGAAGTTCAATTCCTATGACACAACCCGTTATGCTGTTGTTGAGCCGTATGAGGACATCCGCACCGTGACCTCTGCCGCAATTATTACCGATTTTGACGGCAAGGGCGAGGTTAAAAAATGATGAGAGCTTCAAGAACTTTTTTTCGATTTTTCGGCTATTCCCTGCTGTTAATAATTCTGTATGTTTTTCAGGGTTCGGGTTTTATAATTCCCGAAATTTTCGGCGGCAGACCGCTTATGTTGATTTCACTTGCACTCTGCATTGCTTCTTTTGAAAACACTTTGCCGTCGGTAATTTTCGGTGCGTTGTGCGGTGTGCTGACGGATATTTCATTTGACGGCAGTATCGGCTATTTTGCCTTTGCACTTACGATTGTCTGCTATGCGGAAAACTTTGTATTCAGCAAATATTTTGTACCGTCATTTGTTACCGTTATCGTGTTTTCATTTGCGGCGGTGATGACGGTAATGTTGATTTATTATTTGCTGTTCGTCTTGATTGCAGGGCTTGACAGCGGTTGCGTGTTGTTTGTACGGCACTACATTTCAAGAATACTTTACACATTCGCCTTGACAATTCCGCTGTATTTTCTCACGGCATTTTTAAACAAAAATCTTTAATCTTTGTGAAAGGGAGGTTCGGTATGGGATTCGGCAAAAGCAGAAAAAACGGCAAAAAAAGTAAAAAGAGCAGAACAACAGTCTGCATAATAATAACAGCCGCAATTTTTGCAGGCTTTGCAATCAGGCTTGTCGATTGGCAGCTTGTACAGGGAAAAAGCTACAAGAGTCTTGCCGCAAAATCAACGGGATATACCGAAAAAACCGACGCAACAAGGGGCGAAATCGTTGACCGCAACGGTGTAGGTTTTGTTGTAAACACCACAAAGTATAAAATAGTCCTCAATAAGCTTTATATTGAGGAGGACAGGCTTGACGGAATTTTACTTGAACTTGCTGATATTCTCACAAAAACGGGAGATGCAAGAACAGATTCATTGCCGATTTCGGTCGGCTCGGACGGCAGTTGCGTTTATAAAACAAGCCCTGAAGAAGATGCGGAAAAACTTCTGTCATCGGATTTTCTTGATATGGACAGGAACACAAGTGCCGGTGATTGCTTTGACGCACTTTTAAAACGCTACAAAATTTCCGACAGGTTAAGTATAAGTCAAAAAACAACGCTCGTTTCAATTCATTACAATATGGAACTTGAAAAGTATTCAAATTCAAACCCTTATGTTTTTGCCAAAAATATCAGCCGAAGTGCCGTGAATGCCGTCAGCGAAAATACTCAGGGTGTGAGCGGTGTTGAAATTCAGACCTATCTCACACGAGGTGCTTCGGACCCGGACCTTGCACCGCACATCCTCGGCGCACTCGGTTCGTTGTCGGAAGATGAATACAATGAGCTGAAAAAACAAGGCAAGAGCTATTCCTATGATGATAAGATAGGCAAATTCGGAATTGAACTTGCCTGTGAAGATGACCTCAAAGGCAAGGGCGGAACAAGGGTTATTCAGCGAAATGCCGACGGAACTCTTGTTGAAAGCATTGAAACCGAGAGTGCAAAACCGGGTAACACGGTCTACCTTACAATTGATTCAAAATTGCAGAAAACCGCTGTAAAATCGCTTGAAAAAAATGTCAAAGCGGCAAAGCAGGCAGGCAAGGAATCGGGACAGAAAAATAACGGTGAGGACTGTGAAACAGGTGCAGTTGTAATGTTGTCGGTCAAGGATTTTTCGGTACTTGCGGCGGCAAGCTATCCTACATACGATTTGAACAGGTACAGCGAATACGGCTCGTACTATGTCAAACTTTCCGAAAACAAAAATTCTCCGATGTACAACCGTGCAACAGTCGGAACATTCGCCTGCGGTTCGGTGTTCAAGCCGTGTGTTGCGGGTGCGGCTCTTGAGGAGAAAATCATAACCGATAAAACGAAAATCTACTGCAAACAGGACTATGATTTTTACCCCACCAATGTGGTAAGGTGTATGCACTATCACGGCAGTCTTGATGTTACGGGCGCAATTGAACAATCGTGCAACTACTTTTTTGCCGACACGGGCAGAAGGCTCGGAATTGAACCGATGTATCTGTATGCACAGAAGTTCGGGTTCGGTGAATACACGGGTGTTGAAATTGAGGAATCAAAGGGAACTCTTGCAGGCAGAGACAGCACAGATTGGCAGGTTGGCAACACGGTTTCAGCCGCAATCGGTCAGTCCGACAACGCATTTACTCCCGTTCAGCTTGCAACCTATGTTGCGACAATCGCCAACAACGGTGAGAGGCTCAAAACACACATTGTTGATAAAGTTACAAATTATGAGCGGACAAAAACCGTAAAATCGACAGATGTTGAAAGCTACGGTGATTGCGGAATTTCAAAGAAGAATCTTGATATTGTTCGCAAGGCGATGCTCGGAGTTACTCAGAACGAAAACGGCACGGCAAATTATATGTTCGGTGATTATAAAGTTAAGGTTGCCGCAAAAACAGGTACGGCTGAAAACTCGGGCTCAGACCATACAACATTCATTTGCTATGCTCCGTATGAAAAGCCCGAGGTAGCAATTGCCGTTGTAATCGAACACGGTGCAAAGGGCAGATATTCAATGCAGGTTGCAAAGGATTTGCTGGACGCATATTTTAAATAAAAATTGAAATTACGGTTGTAAATACACTGTGTTAAAACAAAACCAAGAATTTTTGACCGCATAATATGGCTGAGTGCCTAAACAATAAAAACTTATTTTTTGCTTTTAGCATTAAAAATCAATGAAATTATTGTGCAAACCGTTAAAAATGAAGAATAATTTTATTAACTATCACTAAAATATCAACAAAAATTTTGGCTGATAAAAATAATGTTCGTTTCTTGCTCTTTAACGGATTTTGTGATAGAATATAGCAGAGGTAGAATTTATTATGGATAATGTTATAGTTGTAGCGTCGGGAAAAGGCGGAACGGGTAAATCAACCGTCTGCATTTGTCTTTCCGTTGCTCTTGTAAAGCAGGGCAAAAGAGTCTTGCTTATTGATTGTGACTGCGGAATGCGTGGTCTTGACATTATGCTCGATATGGAGCAGGACATAATTTTTGATGCGTCGGATGCCGTATGCGGCAACTGTACATTCGGTGAGGCTGTTTACAAAAGCAAAAACAATGAGAACCTCTACCTTATGGCGGCTCCCTTTGACACCGAAAACGAACTCAGTCCCTCGGTGTTTACTCAACTTGTCAACTCAGTAAAGGACAGCTTTGATTTTGTTCTTATC
>ULRN01006935.1_pt1 | contig 20992 bp, 20 predicted proteins | sample 1955461 | NCBI WGS metagenome assembly ULRN01 (sample SAMEA4835683, study PRJEB28245) | human gut metagenome | biome: gut microbiome; material: fecal sample | place: Denmark | collected 2008 | reverse complement strand
ATCCCGTCGCTGTTCATGATCAACAAGAAGGGCGAGACGCGTCCGATGGTCGACCTTACGGGCAAATTCTATATGCTCGACGAGCTCGACGAGCGTTTCGTGGCGGAGTGTGTCGATGTCGACGTGTATAAGAACTATCAGGGGGCTTGGGTGAAGAATGCCTACGACCCGCAGTTCAACGTCGACGGAAAATATGACGACAAAGCAGCTGCTGCCGCTGAAAGTCTCGACATCCGCTTGTGTATGGAGATGAAGCAGGAGAACAAGGTGTTCAAGATTGAAAAGCACGTGCACAACTATCCTCACTGCTGGCGCACCGACAAACCTGTGCTCTACTATCCGCTCGACAGCTGGTTTATCCGCACAACGGCGTCGCGCGACCGTCTGATTGAACTCAACAACACTATAAACTGGAAGCCGCAGTCGACAGGCTCCGGACGTTTCGGCAAATGGCTTGAAAACCTTAACGACTGGAACCTCTCGCGCAGCCGCTATTGGGGCACTCCGCTGCCTATCTGGCGCACCGAAGACGGCGACGAGGAGAAGTGTATCGGCAGCGTTGAGGAGCTCTATAACGAAATCGAAAAGGCTGTGGCTGCCGGCGTGATGAAGAGCAACCCTTACAAGGACAAAGGCTTCGTCCCTGGTGTATACACGGCTGAGAACTACGATAAAATCGACCTGCACCGTCCGTATGTCGACGACATCAAGCTGGTTTCCGACAGCGGAAAGCCAATGCGTCGCGAGCTCGACTTGATCGACGTGTGGTTTGACTCGGGCTCTATGCCTTACGCTCAGATTCACTATCCGTTTGAAAACAAAGAGGCGTTTGACAAGCGTGAGGTGTATCCAGCCGATTTCATCGCTGAGGGTGTGGACCAGACTCGTGGCTGGTTCTTCACTCTGCACGCCATCGCCGGAATGGTGTTTGACACGAAAGCATACAAATCGGTAATCTCCAACGGACTTGTCCTCGACAAGAACGGCAACAAGATGAGCAAGCGTCTTGGAAATGCCGTAGATCCGTTTGGCGCGATTGAAAAATATGGCACCGACCCGTTGCGTTGGTACATGATTTCAAACTCTTCGCCATGGGACAACCTGAAATTCGATACGGCTGGAGTAGAGGAGGTGAGCCGCAAATTCTTCGGCACGCTCTACAACACATATTCATTCTTCGCTCTTTATGCCAACGTCGACGGATTTGACAATTCCGCGGAACAGATTCCTGTGGAGAAACGCCCGGAAATCGACCGCTGGATCATATCTCTGCTCAACACGCTGGTTAAGGAAGTGTCGGCCGACCTCGACGACTATGAGCCTACAAAGGCTGCACGCGCCATCTCGGATTTCGTGGGCGACAACCTGAGCAACTGGTATGTGCGCCTCAACCGCAAGCGTTTCTGGGGCGGCGAGATGAACGACGACAAACTGTCGGCTTATCAGACTCTGTTCACATGTCTGAAGACGGTGGCTCTGCTGATTGCTCCCGTATCACCGTTCTTTGCCGACCGTCTGTACACCGACCTGACCGCCGCTACTACCGGCGAGTCGACATCGGTTCACTTGGCCGACTTCCCTGTTGCCGACGAAAGCGTAATCAACAAGGCGCTTGAGGAGGAGATGAAGATGGCTCAGGACATCACGTCGATGGTGCTCGCTTTGCGCCGCAAGGCCAACCTGAAAGTGCGTCAGCCGCTGGCAATGATTATGGTGCCGGTGATGAGCGAGGCACAGAAAAACAGCGTAGAGGCAATGAGCGCGCTTATCAAGAACGAGGTCAACGTAAAGGAAATCAAGTTTGTGGGCAACGACGAGGGCGTGCTCGTGAAGAAGGTGAAACCCGACTTCAAGAAGCTCGGTCCGAAGTTCGGCAAGATAATGAAACTCCTTGCCGCGCAGATTACGGCAATGTCGCAGCACGACATTATCGAATTCGAGAAGCAGGGCAAGTTTGCGTTTACCGTTAACGGTGAAGAGGCTGTGGTTGAGCTTTCCGACGTGGAAGTGATTTCGGAAGACATCCCGGGCTGGCTTGTTGCCAACGAGGGCTCGCTCACTGTGGCGCTCGACATCACTGTCAGCGACGAGTTGCGCCGCGAGGGCATTGCCCGCGAACTCGTGAACCGCATCCAGAACATCCGCAAGAGTCAGGGATTTGAGATAACTGACAAAATCGATGTTGTGGTCACCCCGAATGCCGCCACTGATGAGGCTGTGCGCGAATATGCCGACTATATCGGCCGTCAGGTGCTCGCAGAGAGCGTCACCATCGCCGAAATTGCCGACGCCGACCGCACTACGCTCGACATGGACGAGTATCCTGATTTGTCGGCATCTGTAAAGATTCACAAATAGGGAAATAATATAACTTTTATAACTATGGCAGAAAAAACGAGATATTCAGACGCCGAGTTGCAGGAATTCAAGGAGATTATCCTTGCCAAACTCGACAAGGCATATAAAGACTATGAGCAGCTTAAGAATGAGGTGACAAACTCTGACGGTAACGACACCGCCGACACGTCGCCTACATTCAAAGTGCTGGAGGAAGGCGCAAACACTCTCAACAAAGAGGAGTCGGGACGCCTGGCTCAGCGCCAGATGAAGTTTATCCAGCATCTGAAAGCGGCTCTTGTCAGGATAGAGAACAAAACCTACGGTATTTGCCGCGAGACGGGAAAACTGATTCCCAAGGAGCGCTTGAAGGCTGTGCCTCACGCCACTCTGAGCATCGAGGGCAAACAGCAGGAAAGTTTAAAAAAGAAGTAAACTTCATTGATGCAGAAAAAGAAAATTTCTAATGGAACCTTGGCGGCAATTATAGTCCTTGCGATTATAATTGCCGACCAAGTTATTAAAATTTGGGTGAAAACGTCGTTCCGCCTCGGTGAGTCGATGCCTTTCACCAACTGGGCTGAACTGTATTTCATCGAGAACCCGGGCATGGCGTTTGGAATAGAATTGGGCGGAAAGCTGTTCCTGTCGATATTCAGAATCCTTGCGTCGGTGGCTCTCGTGTATTTCCTGTTCAAGATACGCAAGAACGAGGCATACCCGAAAAGTTTCGTGGTTTGCCTGTCGATGGTCACCGCCGGAGCCATAGGCAACGTTATCGACGGAATGTTTTATGGATTGATTTTCAGTGAGTCGACGTGGTATTCCGTTGCAACGCTTTTCCCCGAAGGCGGCGGCTACGGAACGTTTCTTCACGGCTTGGTGGTCGACATGTTCCACTTCCCCCTTGTGCAGGGCACATGGCCCGACTGGATGCCGTGGGTGGGTGGCACCGATTTCGAGTTCTTCCGTCCGGTGTTCAATCTTGCCGACGCGGCGATATCTGTGGGTATCGTGTGGCTGATACTCTTCAATTCAAAGTATTTGTCGTTCTCCGGAATCGAGAAAAGCGAAGCCGGACAACATGACGGAGACCAGGATGCAAAACAATAAGATGAGAACCTGTCTGTGCATATTGTGTGTGGCTGCAGCGGCGCTGCTGCTGTCGTCTTGCTCCAAGACTCCCAAAGGGGTGATTCCGGAGAAAGATATGGCAGTACTGCTTGCCGACATGGCTGAAGGCGACGCCGTGGTGGAGCTGAACAGGTCTGACTATGGAAGCGATGAGTCGCGCAAGGCTTTGAAGCAGTCAATACTGATTAAAAACGGCTACACGCAAGCCGACTTCGACAAGTCGCTGATGTGGTACGGACACAATCTTGACGTCTATGGCGACGTCTACGACGATGTGGTGTCTATCCTTGAAGACCGACAGCGGGACGCACGCAACGAGGCAAAGAAGGTTGGAGAGAAGCTTGTGGCGGCTGGCGACAGCGTTGACGTGTGGCAGCAGTCGCACTCTTTGCTCTTCGACAGGCGTCAGTGCGGCGGTCTGGTGCAGCTGGCTTTCTCTTATCCCGCCGACAGCGAGATGCGCACAGGCGACCGCTACGAATGGCGGATGCAGATGGTCAACGCGAAAAACGCCGCAACGCTGTTTGTAGGAGTGGACTATGCCGACGGCTCTTCTGAATTTCAGTCGCAGAGTCTGATGCCGGAAGAAACGGCATCGATTGTTCTGCAGACCGACTCCACGCGCACCACAAAGCGTGTATACGGATATATGAACTACAAAATGGTGATGGAGAACGCTGTCTTTGTCGACAAAATCTCGCTTTCGCGCTCGCGCCTGCGTCAGGACATCTACAACGCCCATCCATATCAGCGCGGGCTGCGCAACTGACAAGATGCGTTTCCTTGCGCCATATACGGTCTATGAAGGTGCGGTCTGTCGGCTGCACCTTTTTGACATAAGCTCCGACGGCAGCGTCAGCCACCGTGCTGTCGAGGAGGAGACCGCCTACACTCTCTATGTGCAGGGCATCGCTGTTGTGGCAGCGGCTGGCATCGACACCGCGCTCATCTCGGAGAGAATAAGAGAGATGGAAGGGCAGGGTGTGCCGTTGGCTGAAATCAGCCGTGCCATTGCCGGAATGAACCTGCCCGCAGGCACCGATGTCTATGTGGCCACATTCCCGTTTCAAACTCTGCAGCGGATTGGCTGAGGCGTGGCAAAATAGATTTTCTGATAAAAAACGTCGGAATGTCCTTACTTTATTGTTGTTGCTCTGCTTCGTCTAACAATTTGTCGAGTTGTGCTTGCAGTTCTTCACGCTTTGGCAAATAGAGTTGGTAACGTGCCACAAACAACTGGTTTGTAATGCCTTCCAAGGCATACTCCATCAGAAGCTCGTCTTTTCTTGCTCCCAAAACTATGCCGATGGGTGGATTATCGTCTGGTTGACACACTTCTGTTTTGAAATAGTTAAGGTAGAGGTTCATCTGCCCAATATCACCATGTTTTATCTCTGCTCGCTTCAAGTCAATCAGCACATAGCATTTCAAAATACAGTGGTAGAACACCAAATCCACCTTAAACTGTCGGCTGCCTATCTGCATGGAGTATTGTCTGCCGACAAAAGCAAAGCCTCGCCCCATTTCCAAAAGGAACTGCTCCATGTGGTCTTTAAGAGCCTTTTCTAAGTCACTTTCCTTATAGCGTTTCTGTTTGGGAAGTCCAGCAAATTCAAGTACGAATGGGTCGCGAATAATGTCTTGTGGAGTTTGTACTTGATGCCCCTCGTTAGCCAAAGCTAGAACTCCTGCCTTGTCTGTGCTTAGGGCAAGTCGCTGAAACAGGCAACTTTTCATCTGTCTTTTCAGTTCCCTGACTTTCCAACATTCTTTGATGGACTCCGTATAATAAAACTGCATTTCAAGTGTATTATCGCACTTCAATAGCTCAAAATAGTGACTCCATGTCAATTTGTGAGACACTGTCTCACAAATTGGAAAAGCAAGATAAAACTTACGCATATAGACAAGATTAGAACGACTGAAGCCTTTCCCATTTCTTGCCGTTAGGTCTTTGGCAAGGTTCACAAGTAATTGCTTGCCATACTCAGCTCTATCCTTACCTTTAAGCTCATATTCTACGATATATTTGCCTGTCTGCCAGTTGGCATCAAGCAATTCGGTATTGACCGCAGTAATGGCTTTTGATTTCGCCTCACCCCATAGCGTGGTTATGTTGTCTATCAATTTCTGATAGACAACATTATTTATGTTTGTCAAATCATTCTGTCCCATTGCTATATCCACACACGTTCATTATTTAATCATCTAAATGTATATTGCGCATATACCATGCAACAAATCTTTGCCCATCATTAGGAAAGTTCTGTTGATAATAATCGTGCGAAATTTCGTTTTTTTATAATATCAAGTATATTCTCCATAATTACATTCTATTCCGGGCATAGCAATTGACCGTGCTAATGCTCTTACCCAACTGTTTTGCCAGCCAAGTTTGTGAAATACCCGTGCTGTCTAAGATATCTTTAATTTGTTTAGTTTCATGAATTCACCGAATTCTGCTGTAAATATACATTAAATTTTGCGATAATCATTATAAAATAAGCTATTTATGTAAATTATTCCAATAAGCGATTGTTATTTCGTGCTGCTATTGTAACTTTGCAGCAGAGAAGAGCTGTTTGACAGCAAACATCTGCATGTTGCAGAAATTGTGACTGTTGCCAAATCATTACCTCTATAGAGGTGAGATGCTCATAAATAGCTCATTTTAAGCTATTCGACAGATTTTGGCGTAATTTTCTGATAAAAAACTTCGGAAGATTATTGCTATTTTCAATGAATTGCCGTACCTTTGCAACACTTTTGAAAAAGATGGTCCGGTAGCTCAGCTGGATAGAGCAACAGCCTTCTAAGCTGTGGGTCCTGCGTTCGAATCGCAGCCGGATCACAAAAGGGTCATCACTCACACCGAGTGGTGACTCTTTCTTTATGTCTATACCTGTCTATCACTCAGCGACTTATGGTTTGTAACTATTTGTTTTAGAATGTTTTAGCAATTTTCTTGCTAAATTATCCTGGTACAAATTAGCATTTTTTAGTTTGAAATAATATGGCACTTATTTTGTTAAAATCAGAGATTAAAGTGCCTCTGTGTCCATACTGCTACCGCTATAAAATAACACTTTTTCCGAGAATCTGTCTAATTCTTAAATGAAAGAGCCGTGTGGTCGCGTATGAACAATTTTCTTTTCTATTGTGAGTTTCAGAAAATTTGCGTAACTTTGCACTGCAGGCCGCATTGAAGCCCCGGTCGCGGGGTTGAGGGCGGGGCTGTGACATAATGAAAAGCGTTTATCCGCGCTGATTCTTGACACCTTGAAATTCTCGCAAAATTTCACATCGAAGTCAAGGATTGAGCAACGGTAGATGCCCGTGGATATGTAATTATCTTGCTTTCGGCATGGTTTTCCGCGAGGAATATGACCGGATGATTTGATTGCATTTACAAGCGTGGGCTTCTGCGTTGCCATCCGACTTCGATAGGCAATGCGAGAAGCCTCAAGGTGTAGGATGGTAACAGATACAGACTCCTACGCTTTTTTCTTATAAACCAATCAAATGCCAACGAGAGGATGACCGAGGCAGCATGACAAATTATGGGAAAAGTCTTTTTCAAACCCTGGGTCGGTGAAAACTATGAATCTGGTGGTATTTTCCACAAGAAGATCCTTGTCATAGGAGAAAGCCACTATTGCGATGAATGTGAACATTGCAATGAAGAATCTGCTTATACTGGATGTCACGAACTAACAAATGATGTTGTAAGGCAGATTATTAATAACGAAAAGACTTGCTGGTCAGGCACTTTTCGTAAATTCGAAAAGTCTCTTATAGGTGACAAAGATGTAACATCCGAACAGATTTGGCAATCTATCTCATTTTATAATTATCTTCAGACAGCCGTAGCTAAAGCGAGGCAAGCTGGAACGTTTGAAGATTACGGCAAATCTGAGGATGCTTTCTATGAGGTATTAAACGAATTGCAGCCCGAGATAATTTTCGTCTGGGGCGTAACACGTATGTACGACAACATGCCATCGAGAGGCTGGGAAAATGGAGATGACATAATCGTTGACGGTTATAAAGTTCTCAACGGATACTATACTCTTGACAACGGACATCGCGTGCGTGCCATATGGGTATATCATCCTTCGGCAGGATACTCTCCTCAATGGTGGAACAAAGTAATGGAGGCAATACTATGAAAAGGTTAATTTACTCTTTTTTCATTCTATTCATCGCATTTTCTGTATTTTCGTGCGGAGGTTCTTCATCTACCAATGCAACAGAAGATAAAGAAGATATTAAAAATGATGGTGAGAATAAGTCGAACTCTTTCAACGCTGTTAGTGTTGTTAAAATTCCAATCAATGAAAAAGGTACCCGAGGAGAGCTCTTCACCATAAAACAAGGTGATGACTTTATTATGTTCGATAATCAGGAAGACTACTCAAAGTTCTGTCCTGAATTGGTCGTAAGAAAAGATGTGCTCCTTGAATGGGAAGTTATGAAACATGAAAAAACTGGTGAATGGCCGTCGAAAGATGAGCGCATATCGATGCTTAGACAAATCCCTAACTTAATATCACAATATGTTAACGATAAAGGCAGTATAAACGATCCCATTATTTATGAAGCAATAGATAGAGTCTTCTTCAAAATAGATAATGACATTTCCAATTTGAATTTTGGAATAGAGGAAAAGTTTTACGACACACAACATTATAAGGAATACACTGGGCACTCTGGTGCTGTGCAAACTTATAAATTCAAATCAGGGAGTGATGGATATGGAAATTATGAAACAGTAAATGGCGAGACCATACCAGATGGTGCTGTAATTATCGTGATTCCAGTAGGCCTTCATTAGTCAATTATCTATCTCCAAATTGATCTATACTGATTTACTGTGATTGTTATGGAGCCGTAACTTCTACAAGTTCGGCTCCATAACAATCACCGAAATCTCCGAGACCGAGGTCAAAACGCAGTTCTTGGAGGGCAGGAGCGAGCAGAACTTCGACGTTACTTTCGATGATGTCTACATCAACGAGCTTGAACTCGGCACTCCGACCGGCTGCGACGGCTCAACGCCCACCAATGCGTGGAACCCGCAGCTTAACGGCATGAAGTGTGTCGCCCTGCCGTGGGTCAACGACTATTCGGGCAACATTCAGAACCTCGCCGACTTCCACCCGGAGGAACGGAACAGCAACGGCACTCTGAAAAGCAATGCCTACTATTCGTTGAATGCCGCTGTCAGAGCCGCTCGTGGCAACCGTATCTTCTTTATATCACAAAGAAAATTTGCGAGGCTGTAGGCTATGCCGGCGATTTCTCGAAGTGGGAGAAAAAGGAGGAATACAGGTATCTCCTTATCTGCAACACGCTCCCTTATGCTTGGAACATGCCGGAATTCGCCCGAGCATTGCCGCATTGGACCGTGGCGGAGTTCTTCGAGAAGCTCGAACCTTTTCTTGAAGCGGAGTTCGAAATCGACCACCGCAGCCGTCATATCGGTTTCGCCTACACCAAGAATATTCTTGCCGCACTGCCGCAGGTAGCTATTGACAAGGTCATTGACGAGCACACCGTGGAGGTCACGGTGGAAGACGATAACTGCGAGTATCGTGATGCGAAGATCCTTGTCTATGCGGAGTGCGATCACGAAATGTGGAAGTTCTATTCCTGCGACTGGTTTATCAAGTCGTGGGGAAGCGGAGCTGTGCAATACGATACACTAAATGCGTTGCTCGCCGCTAACAAGAGTTATGCGACGTGGGACGGCACTTCCGGACGTGGCTCTCGCATAGGCAAACTGCTCTACGCAAAAGACCTCGACATCTATTTCATCATTCGTGCCGTTGAGAAAACGCTCGTCGAGGAACGAGATTGGCTTCCGAACCGCTATTCTTACAAGTGCATATGTCCTCACACCACACTGTGGCTCAACAACAAGATTTTGAACAAATACCGAACTGTCTATCAAGTGAACCCGAAGCAAAAGGCGACGTTTAAGTTCCTCTCCGACACAATCCCCAGTCCACGCAGCCTTTTCATCATTCGTGGCAAACGCTACGTCTGCGAAAAGTTAACTGCGACATTCACCTCGCAGGGTATGTCGCAGTTAGTCAAAGGCTCATTCTATCCTGTTTTAGAAACTTAATTAATACTAATAGGTGTTTAATTTATGCCCAAATATAGGTATTTAGTTAAAATACCTTTAATATAAAAGAGCGGTTAAAAGAGTCTGTTTTTGTACCACATTTTGACCCCGAAAGGTCAAAGTGTACCACAATTTGTGGTACAGTACCACAAAAACACATTTCATAACTATCTGTGGCACAACTGACTATGAAAATTTTGTGACCGCACTCGGATCACAAAAAAATCCATCGGAAGAAATTCTGATGGATTTTTTTGTATTGTAGATGGTGGTGTGACTTATCTCAGCTGCCCGCGTGAAGATTTGCGTATCATAGACTTGCCCGGGACAAGATAAATCTCCAACCGGCGGTTCTTCTCGCGGTTGTCGACAGAATTGTTGGGAGTGTTTGGCAGCGGGTCGTCGGCGCCCATTGCGTAGGGAATCACATAGTCGCTGCATGCGGCATTGTCCTTTATCCAGTCGAACACGGCCGACACGCGCACCGTGGTGAGGTGGTTGGTGTATGCCTCTGAGCCGGTGTTGTCGCTGTGCATCAGCAGTAGCATCCTGTACATGTCGGGCTCTTTAAGGTATTCCATATATGGGCGCAGCACTTTTGCCGCCGTTGGGCGCAGTGTGGTGTCGTTTGGCAGAAACAGGTCGTTGGCGGCGACAGTGGCTATAATCACCTCTCCGTTGCGTGTCGTCTCGATGTTTTGCCCTGACGACAATAGTTTTTTTGCCTGTATCTGCTGGTATTCGCGTATTTTAGCGCGTTGGTTGCCCAGTTTCGGAAGAGCCTTGTTTTCCTCAAACGACAGGTCGTAGAGCTCAGTGACCGATTTGTCGTCGATTTTTCCGCTTTCAGGCTGTGTTGTTGTTGTTGTTGTTGAGCCGCTCTTTTCGGGATTGGCTTTTTCTTCTTTCTTTTCCTTGTCGGGAGTGCTGTCGTCCTTCTTTTTGTCGTCGCTGAAGAATTCCTTCACAGCATTCGCCGAGCGTTTGAAGAAATTGTCCTTGGCATAAGCCGGCGCTATTGAAATCGAGATTGCGACAAAGCCAGCCGCAAGAGAATATAATATGTTTTTTGCACGCATAAATGTCTTAGAAATCGTTAAGCGAATCTTCGTAAAGGTTTTCCAATCCAATGATTTCCAACACTTCGCTTTCTGTCAGGCCGCAGCCGGTGCTTTCGATTATGGCGCTGGCCATTTTGCGCTCGTCTACGTCTGAGTCGAAGTCTGACAAGTCGAGCAGGCCGTTGTCGTCATAGTAGTCGTAGGCGGCATCGACAATGTCGAGGATGTCGTCGTCTGACAGCCGTGAAGCCACGTCTTCCGACAGCCGCTCTCTGATAAACTTTACAGCGGCGTCTTCCGAGAACTCTTGAAAGTCATTTTTATCGGACATTGAGATTCTGTTTTTTTATATATTTCTCGCTAAGATACAGAATCTCTCTGTTAAATCAAAAAAGATAAACAGTATATTTGATTAATTAGCAAAATTTAGAAGGCATTCCGCTGCGCGGGGTCATAAATCGAGGATGCCCTCGGGCAAATCCATCTCGATTGTTTTTCCTTGCTCGTCGATTTCCGTGATGAAATCCTCCGAAATGGGGATATAGACAGTTTTGCCCTCGTTTTCCACCACAAACAATGCGTTTTCCGTGGAGTCGTCCACGTCGGTTATTGTGCCGATAGTGTTTCCGTCGGTGTCTGTGATTGTGAAGCCGATGAAAAAGTCGCAGTACACCTCATCCTGCTCCGGCATTTCTTCGGCGAGAGCGTAGATGGGGCAGTTGACGAGGCGTTTAGCCTGCGTCTCGTTGCTGATGCCGTCGATTTTCAGCAGCAGAGTGTCGTTGTTCTTCGGGCGTATGCCGTTGACAAAGAACGGCACGAAAATGCCGTCCATCGGCGACACCAGAGCCGACAGCTCGCCGACGGCCATCGTGTCGCAGTCGAAAGTGGCGGAAATCTCGCCGTTGATGCCGTGCGCCTTGTTGTAGCGTCCGATTTCGATAAGTTGGTCGGCGGTGATCATCGTTTATTTGCGCTTTTTCGATTTTTTATTGTTTGAGGCTGGTTTTTCGGGAACCATATCCTTGAAGTCGCGCAGTTTGTGTTCCTCTGGGTTCAGCACAATCTTTCCGCGCGAATAGAGGGCGAGGTCTTTGAATATCTTTTCATCGTCGACACCGTCGATGTTTGACTGCACCATGAGCTTCTTCATCTGGTTTGCAATGAGCAGAGCCAGCTGTGTGCGCTCCTCGCCCTCGGGCATGTCCTGGGCGATGTCAATCAGATTCTCGACGATTTTGCCATAGTGGCGGAAGCGTATTGGCGTCAGTTTGTAAGGAATCTTCTCCGGCTTGGAGTGCAGATTCTCGGGCTTGATCACCTCGCACGGATAGTCGATGTCGAGACGGAAGTCTGACATTATGGCGAGTTGGTTCCACAGCATCTTGTTGAAGTCGTCAACGCCCGCCTGGGCAGCAAACAGATTGCTCATTATCGCCACGATGGCAGACGCGCACCGGTTGCGCTCGTCACGGTTCTCGATGGTGAGGCAATAGTCGACCATCTGCTGTACGTTGCGGCCATATTCTGGCAGCACCAGTTTCTCTTTCTGTGTGTTGTATTCTAACATAATTATTTCGTTGGTTGACAGCCAAGAACGTTTTTCTTTGGCGTTGTGGTGTGGAACTTCTTGATGTAGTTTGGCGTAGAGTATGCAAGGTCGAGAAAATCATTCTCGCGGAATGCCTTTTCCGAGAGGGCGATCATGTCGGCTGCATTGGGACGTATGCCGAGAGTGAACTCCGCGTTCTGGCTCTTTATCAAGTCGGAAGCCTTGTCGGCGCCGTTGCCCATGAAGTGCAGCTTGCGCGACTCCAGCAAGTCGGCAAACGAATTCTCGTCGAGAATCATCGCCTGGTTTGGCATAACCTCGTTGAGGGCAAGGTCGTAGACCGCTGTGAACACCTCCATGCGCCGCGCGTCGATCATCGGCACGAAATAGTCGTCGGGACCGATGTTTTTTGAGAACATTACAGCCACGCTCAGCAGTTTCAGGGTGTTTACGCCAATCAGCGGAATGTCGAGACCGAAGCACAGGCCTTTCGCTTCCGACAAGCCGATGCGCAGACCCGTGTAGGAACCAGGGCCTATGCTCACGGCAACGGCGTCAAGTTTCATCTCGCACATCTTTGCGTAGTCGAGGGCGTTTTTTACGAAGCCGCCAAGCACGGTGGCATGGTTGCGTCCTTTGTAGTCAGCGTCGTGAAATTTCATCTCACCGTCGTGCGACAGGCAGACGGAGCAAACGTCGGTAGACGTCTCAATATTTAATATCGTTGCCATTTGGATTCTTGTTTTTTGCTAAAAGCATTGCAAAGTTACTATCTTTTATGCGAAAAAGAATAATTTTTCGACATATTCGGGGAGATTAGTCCGTATATGTAAGCGATTTTAATTAATTTTGCAGAAGAATTAAACCAATTCCCTACTCAATAAATATGATTAGTTTCTTCAAAAATGTGTCGGGTTCGATTATCGCAGTTGATACCGACCACAAGCTGGAAAACAGCGAAATTGAAAAATTAAAATGGTTGTTCAACGACGCCCAGCTGCTTGACGCCTCTACGGTGGAAGGCAAGTTTGTGGGACCGCGCCGGGAGATGATAACCCCTTGGAGTACGAACGCGGTGGAAATAACCCAGAACATGGGTCTTTCCGGAGTTAAACGCATTGAAGAGTTTTTCCCGACAACAGCAAAAAATCCAACCTACGACAAGATGCTTCAGCGCCTTTATGAGAATCTCGGCGCCGACATCTTTGAAATTCTCAAAAAACCGGATGAGATTGTTTACATCTCCGACATCGAGGCATACAACGAGCAAGAAGGCTTGGCGCTCAATCCGGAAGAGGTGGATTACCTGAAGTCGTTGAGCGCAAAGCTCAACCGTCCGCTGACCGACAGCGAGGTGTTCGGTTTCTCTCAGGTCAACTCTGAGCATTGCCGTCATAAAATCTTCAACGGCGTGTTTGTAATCGACGGCGAGGAGAAACCGTCTTCTCTTTTTAAGCTCATTAAAAAGACATCGCAGGAAAATCCGAATAAGCTTGTGTCAGCATATAAAGACAACGTGGCTTTTGTAGAAGGTCCGGTGATAGAGCAGTTTGCTCCGAAAAATCCGCAAGGCCCCGACTTCTTCCAAATCAAGGACGTTGAAACAGTAATCTCGTTGAAGGCGGAAACCCACAACTTCCCGACGACCGTAGAGCCGTTCAACGGTGCGGCTACAGGAACGGGAGGGGAAATCCGTGACCGCCTCGGAGGAGGAAAGGCGAGTCTGCCGATAGCCGGAACGGCGGTCTATATGACCTCGTATCCGCGCACGGAGGGAAACCGTGTGTGGGAGGCTTCGGCGATGGCGCCGCGCAAATGGCTTTACCAAACGCCTGAGGAAATCCTTATCAAGGCATCAAACGGTGCGTCCGACTTCGGAAACAAATTCGGACAGCCGCTGATTTGCGGTTCTGTGCTCACGTTCGAGCATAAGGAAAACGGAGAGGAATTTGCCTACGACAAAGTGATTATGCTTGCCGGTGGCGTGGGATTCGCAGCAAAGCGCGATGCCCTGAAGGGCGAGCCTAAGCCTCACGAAAGTGTGGTGCTGATGGGCGGCGACAACTATCGTATCGGTATGGGCGGCGGCGCCGTGTCGTCGGTCAACACCGGACAATACGACAACTCTATCGAGCTCAACGCCGTGCAGCGCGCCAATCCGGAGATGCAGAAGCGTGTGTCAAACGTAATCCGTGCGCTTGCCGAGTCTGACAACAATCCGATTGTGTCAATCCACGACCACGGTGCCGGCGGACACTTGAACGCTTTGTCGGAACTCGTTGAGTCGACAGGCGGAAAAATTGAAATCGGAGCTCTCCCGGTGGGCGACCCTACACTGTCGTCGAAAGAAATCATCGGCAATGAGTCGCAGGAGCGTATGGGCATGGTGATTGAGCAAAAAGACATTGAGTGGGTGCGCACAATTGCCGAGCGCGAACGCGCTCCGTTCTATGTGGTTGGAGAAACCACCGGCGACCATCGTTTTGTCTTTGAGCAGACCGACGGTGTGTGCCCGATCGACTTGGCTATGAGCGACATGTTCGGCAGCTCGCCCAAGACTTATATGACCGACTCTACGGTAGAACGCCGTCTGAAGTCGGTTAAATACAAGAAATCAGACGTCAACACATATATAGAAAATGTGCTTCAGCTCGAGGCGGTTGCCTGCAAGGACTGGTTGACAAACAAGGTTGACCGTTCGGTGACAGGCAAGGTGGCACGCCAGCAATGTCAGGGCGAGATACAGTTGCCTCTCAGCGACTGCGGCGTTGTGGCACTTGACTATACAGGAACGAAAGGCATCGCAACATCAATCGGCCACGCTCCGCAATTGGCTTTGGCTGATTCGGCACAAGGCTCTGTGGCGTCGATAGCGGAAGCTTTGACAAACATTGTGGGCGCGCCTCTCAGCGACGGATTGAAGGGCGTTTCGCTCAGCGCCAACTGGATGTGGCCTTGCCGCAACGCCGGCGAGGATGCCGCTCTCTACAAGGCAGTGGAGGCATGCAGCGACTTTGCCTGCCGTCTTGGCATCAACATCCCTACTGGCAAGGACAGTCTCTCGATGACGCAGAAATACGGCAAGAAAAAGGTGATGGCTCCAGGCACGGTGATTATCTCGGCTGCCGCTGAGGTGTCTGACGTGCGCAAGGTTGTGTCGCCAGTGGTTCAAAACAAGAAGAACACCACTCTTGTCTACGTTGATTTCAGCAATTCTCCGCTTGCGCTCGGTGGCTCTGCGTTCGCGCAGATGCTCGGCAGTGTGGGCAGCGACGTGCCGCGCATCGACTCCGCTGAATATTTCGCAAAGGCATTTGCCGCTGTTCAGTCGCTTGTCGACGAAGGCAAGGTGCTTGCAATGCACGATGTCTCGGCGGGCGGTCTTGTCACCACGTTGCTTGAGATGACATTCGCCAACACGAAGGGCGGTTTGAACATCAACCTCGACGGATTTGACGACAAGGATGTCGTGAAGCTGTTGTTTGCTGAAAACAGCGCTGTCGTGATGCAAGTTGAGAACAAAAACTTGAAGGCTGTGGAAGCGGCTGTCGACGGTTTGCATGCTGTGGCAATCGGCACGGTTCAGGACGAGCGTGTGGTTCTCGTGTCAAATCTCGGTTGCGAGTATCTGCTCGACATTGATTATCTGCGCGACTTGTGGTTCAAGTCATCGTATCTGCTCGACCGCCGTCAGAGCGGCGCGGCATGTGCGAAAAAGCGTTTTGAGAACTATAAGAAGCAGCCTATACGCTATAAATTGCCGAAGGATTTCAAAGGCACGCTTGCCTCTTACGGACTTACCGGCAACCGCCGCACTCCGACAGGCATCAAGGCTGCCATTATCCGCGAGAAGGGCGTGAACGGCGACCGCGAGATGGCATATTCGCTTTATCTCGCCGGCTTTGATGTGAAAGACGTTCACATGACCGACCTTATGTCGGGTCGCGAAACTCTTGACGACGTCAATATGATTGTGTTCTGTGGAGGATTCTCCAATTCCGACGTGCTGGGCTCGGCGAAAGGATGGGCTGGCGGCTTTGTCTGGAACGAAAACGCAAAGGCTGCTCTGCAGCGCTTCTTCGCCCGTAAGGACACTCTGAGCCTTGGCATCTGCAACGGTTGCCAGCTGATGATAGAGCTGAACCTCATCAATCCGGAATTCAAGCACAAGGCTACGATGGAGCACAACGACTCGCATAAATTCGAGTCGCAGTTCCTTGGCCTCCGCATTCCGGAAAACAACTCGGTGATGTTCAAGTCGCTTTCAGGCTCCAAACTTGGCATCTGGGTGGCTCACGGCGAAGGTAAGTTCAATTTGCCTGAAGGCGTTGAAAACTACAACGTGGTTGCGGAATATGCGTATGCGTCATATCCAGCCAACCCTAACGGATCGCCTAAGGCTGTTGCGGGTATAGCGTCGGCCGACGGCCGCCATTTGGCGATGATGCCTCACCTTGAGCGTGCCATCTTCCCATGGCAGTGCGGATTCTATCCTGAAAACCGCCGTCTTACCGACGAGGTTACACCTTGGATAGAGGCGTTTGTCAATGCACGCAAGTGGATTGAGCAGAACAAGAAATAACAGCAACTCCTGAAAAAGCAGTCAGCGCCGTGTCGATGGATGCGGCGCTGACTTTTTGTGTCGGGAGTAGTCAAAAACACCGCAAAATTGAGAAAATGGTTTGCTTCTGGTTGTCGAGTGGCGGAAAAATGAGTAATTTTGCGAGAAATAAAGAAAATAATATATGTTGTTTATAACATCTTGTCTACATACGTTTGGAGAATATGCGTTGTTTATGCGTAGGGTGTTTACGCGTCCCGACCGCCTGAAAGAGTCTCTGAAACGTTATGTCGTCGAAATCTCAAAACTTGGAGTGGACTCCATTCCGTTGGTGATTGTCATATCCCTGTTTATCGGTGCGGTTATCGCAATTCAGATGCAGATTAATTTTTCCAATCCGCTTCTGCCGCCCTACACCGTGGGTCTTGCAACCCGCGACGTGCTTCTCCTGGAATTCTCATCGTCGATTTTGTGCTTGATCCTCGCCGGCAAAGTGGGGTCCAACATTGCCTCGGAGATAGGAACAATGCGTGTGACCGAGCAGATTGACGCGCTTGAGATTATGGGTGTCAACTCGTGCAACTTCATCGTGTTGCCCAAAATACTTGCGTTGCTGACGTTTATTCCGGTGCTTGCCGTGTTCAGCATGGCGTCGGGCTTGGTCGGCGGATTCATGATAGCGCAGTTCACGGATATGATTTCCGTTCCGCAGTATATCTACGGCATCCAGACAATGTTTGTTGAATGGTATGTGTGGTATGCGATAATCAAGTCATTGTTCTTCTCGGTGGTGATAACCAGCGTGGCATCGTTCTATGGCTATAACGTCAAGGGAGGCGCGCTCGATGTGGGCAAGGCAAGTACGAATTCTGTTGTGGCAAGCAGCATTTTGATTCTGTTGCTCGACGTGTTGTTGACCAAATTATTGTTGCAGTAATGATTGAAGTAAAAAACGTAAAAAAGTCGTTTCCTGACAAGATGGTGCTTAAAGGCATCGACGCGACGTTTCATAATGGAAAGACTAATCTGATTATCGGACAAAGCGGCTCGGGAAAGACCGTGCTGATGAAGAGCATCATCGGACTGTTGACGCCTGATTCGGGACAAATTCTATATGACGGCCGCGACATTGTGAAGATGTCGTTGGCGCAGCGCAAGGCTTTGCGTACTGAAATAGGAATGCTGTTTCAGGGCTCGGCGTTGTTTGACAACGAGACGGTGCTCGGGAACGTGATGTTTCCGTTGAAAATGTTTTCCGATATGACACGTGCGCAAATGCTCGACCGCGCCAGGTTCTGCCTCAACCGTGTCAATCTTAATGGCTCCGAGTCGAAGTATCCGTCGGAAATCAGCGGCGGTATGCAGAAGCGTGTGGCGATTGCGCGGGCGATAGCGTTGAATCCGAAATATCTGTTCTGCGACGAGCCAAACTCCGGCCTCGACCCACAGACATCGATTCTGATAGATGAGTTGTTGTGGGACATTACCCACGAGTACGACATAACGACCATAATCAACACCCACGACATGAACTCGGTGCTCGGCATAGGAGAGCATATCGTGTTTATAAACAAGGGCAATGTCGATTGGGTGGGCGACAAGCATTCAATCTTCCATGCAGACAGCGAGACTCTGAATGATTTTGTGTTTGCAACCGACCTGTTCAAAAAAGTGAAACAGGCTGCCATCTATCTGGAACAGAACGGCAATAAGTAGGATGGCGGCTGTGTGAAAGCTTGACGCTTTGGTGTCATGAAAAAGCAAGTCCCGAAGGAATCCATGTCATATTCCTCCGGGACTTGTTGTATTTATGCGGTTGCTGATTTATGCTTCCTCGTTTACGCCGGCAAGCTGCGGGTCGATAAGGATTCTGCCGCAATATTCGCAGACAACCACCTTCTTGTGAAGCTTCACCTCTACCTGGCGCTGTGCCGGGATGCGGTTGAAGCATCCGCCGCAGGCATTGCGCTGCACGTAGACGATTCCAAGACCGTTGCGGGCATTCTCGCGGATGCGCTTGAAAGCCTTGAGCAGACGTGGCTCGATTTTCTCCTCGAGGGCTTTCGCCTGCTCGCGGAGCTTCTCCTCGTCCTGCTTTGTCTCGGAGATGATTTCGCTCAATTCTGATTTCTTCTCAGCGAGGATGTGCACGTTGTCCTCCATTGTCTCCTGTGTGCTCTTGATGTCGTCGGCTTTGCGGTTCGCCATCTCGGTGTATTCGCGGATGCGTTTCTCGGCCAGCTCGATTTCAAGCTGCTTGAATCCGATTTCCTTTGCAAGGAAGTCAAACTCCTTGTTGTTGCGCACGTTGTTCTGCTGCTCTGTGTATTTTGCGATGGCGTCTTGTGCGTTTTGGATTTCCACCTTCTTTGCAGCCACACCCTTGCGCAATTCTTCCGCCTCGTTTTTGAATTTCTGGATACGGGTTTTCAAGCGTTCAACCTCGTCGTCCATGTCCTTGACCTCCAAAGGAAGTTCGCCGCGGAGGTTCTTGATGCGATCGATTTGAGATAAGAGTGTTTGGAGTTGGTAGAGCGTTTTCAAGCGTTCTTCTACCGACAATCCTTCTGTTGCTGCTGTTTTCTTTTCAGTTGCCATATTATATGTATTTTATTGTATTGATATCTGTTTCTGCGTCTTTGATTGTCAAGCCGGGGAACTTCTTTTCCAGAATTTCCCGGAATATGCTTTTTGAGCACTGCTCACTTTCGTAGTGTCCGATGTCGGCAATCGCGATTTTGTCGGCAAACGAAGTGAAATCGTGGTATTTCACATCGCCGGTGACGTAGATGTCGGCTCCGGAAGCGATGGCGTCTGATGTCAGAAAAGCCCCGCTGCCTCCGCATAGTGCCACTCTGGTTATTGTCTTCCGCTCGTCGCCGCAGTAGCGTATTGCCTTGCAGTTGAACGTTGCTTTCAGCAGGTCGATAAACCCGCCCATCGTTGTCGGCTTGATGTTGCCCACAGCGCCGCTTCCTGAATAGTTGTCGGCGTTGTCGAGCGGAATGATGTCGTATGCCGGCTCCTCATAGGGGTGGGCGTCGAGCATCGCTCTGATGATTCTGCCTGAAAGTCGTCGCGGTGCGATGACTTCAATCTTCGTTTCAGCCTCTTGGTGAATCTCGCCAATCTCTCCGACAAAAGGATTAGCACCCGTTGCGGCGCGGAATCGGCCTGTCCCTTCCAGCGAATAGCTGCAGCGGTCGTAGTCGCCGATTGCTCCGGCTCCGGCATCAGCCATTGCGTCGCGCACCTTGTCGGCGTGTGCCTCCGGCACGAAGACCGCCAGCTTTACCAATGTCGCCGACTGTGGCTGCAAAGTGCGTATCCCGGAAAGCCCGAGCATTTGGGCCATACGGTTTGAAACACCGAATCTGGCATTGTCGAGATTGGTGTGCGCTGAGTAGATTGTTATTCCGTTGCTTATCGCATCAATCAGGATGCGTCCCGTAGGAGTGTCGGGAGAGATGGATTTTATTCCTTTGAAGAGAAGGGGATGGTGCGAAATGATACAGTTCAAGCCGTACTCCTTTGCCTCTGTGACTGTGTTTTCGTTCACGTCAAGCGTAAGAAGTACTCCCGTACAGATATTTGTCGCATCGCCTGCCTGCAGTCCGGCATTGTCGTAGCTCTCCTGCAAAGCGCGAGGGGCAAAATCCTCAATCGCGTTAATTACACTGCGAATGTTCATCGTTCAAATATGTCTGCAAAGGTAGTTATAATTGTTGGAGAAACCATTATCTTTGTGCAAAAATTAGCAGATGACAGACACAAAATATGTATATGAGCGCGAGATGGAAGTGCGCGATTACGAACTTGACGCAGAGGGCATCGTCAACAATGCCAATTACTTGCACTATTTGGAGCATACCCGCCATGGCTTTTGCGTGGCAAACGGTATTTCGTTTGCGCAGATGCAGGAGAAGGGTGTGATTCCGGTGCTTAACCGGGTGGAAATCGATTACAAGATGCCGCTCCGCAGCGGCGACCGCTTTGTCAGCAAGTTGTGGGTGGAGCGGAAAGGCGCCAGGTTTGTGTTTCATCAGGATTTGTTCAAGACAGACACGGGAGAGTCGGTGGTGTCGGCTGTGGTGAGCTGCGTCTGTCTTTCTGGCGGCAAGCTCGACAGAGGGGATATGCTTGCCGAGGTGTTTAAAAAACATTTGCGTTGACATGTCGTTGCCGGGGATAGAACAGGTTGCGTTCTCAAAAATCAA
>ULRN01001038.1_pt1 | contig 21334 bp, 21 predicted proteins | sample 1955461 | NCBI WGS metagenome assembly ULRN01 (sample SAMEA4835683, study PRJEB28245) | human gut metagenome | biome: gut microbiome; material: fecal sample | place: Denmark | collected 2008 | reverse complement strand
TGTTGAACATTCATAAAAGTGTAGTTTTATAACTGTTGAACGTTCATAAAAGTGTAATTAACTTGTGTATGTCGTTGATTTTCATTAAATTTGCCGTTGGATATAAAACTATAGCATTATGGAACGTCATATATACAACGATCTTAAGAAATGGAAAGACTCGCCTAAGCGTAAGCCATTGATACTTTTAGGGGCACGTCAGGTGGGCAAAACATACATTCTTAAGCAATTTGGCAAGGAGGAGTTTGACAATATGGTTTACGTCAATTGTCATAACAACCCGTTTGTCGAATCTCTTTTTGTAGACTTCGATATTGAGCGTATATTGTACCAAATAGAACTGCAATACGAACAACGCATAACAGTAGGCAAGACCTTACTTTTCTTCGATGAAATACAGGAAGTGAAGAACGGCATCCCATCGCTGAAGTATTTCTGCGAGAACAAACGAGACCTGCATGTAGTGGTTGCCGGATCGCTGTTGGGTATCTCTTTGCGTGAGGAAGAAAGTTTTCCGGTAGGCAAGGTAGACAATCTAAGAATGTATCCGATGACTTTCGACGAATTCCTTATTGCCAATGGTAGAGATATGCTTGCAGATTGTCTTAAAAAACTTGATGCCGACATGCTTGCTCCTCACCACGACACTCTTGTGGAGTATCTGCGGCAATATTATTTCGTTGGAGGTATGCCTGAAGCTGTCCTTACTTGGATTGACACGCATGATGCCAGTGAAACGAGAAGGGTACAAATGTCTATCTTGGGTACATACAATCGTGATTTCGGCAAACACACCAAGGCTGAAGCGGAGCGGATACGTATGGTTTGGAATAGCATTCCTGCGCAATTGGCTAAAGAGAACAAGAAGTTCGTCTTTGCAGTTGTGAAGCAAGGTGCAAGAGCAGCAGAATACGAAAAGGCTATCCAGTGGCTTGTTGATGCCGGTATAATATATAAGGTGTGCCGTATATCGAAGCCCAAAGAGCCATTGCAGTTCTATACGGATACAATGTGTTACAAGGTGTTCATGATGGATGTCGGACTGTTGGCATGTATGTGTGGAGCACGCTCAAAGGCGATGTTGCTCGGAATGGAAGTGTTTTCCGAGTTTAAGGGTGCATTTACAGAGAACTACGTGATGTCACAGATCAAATCTTTGGAGAAGTACGACGGAATGGACAATAATATTTTTTACTATAGTAAGGATAGTTCTCCGTTGGAGGTTGATTTGGTTGTGCAAGGCAGAGATAGGGTTATTCCTGTTGAGGTGAAGGCTGAGCACAACGTCCGGTCCAAGTCTCTGTCTACGTTCGTAAAGCAGGAGTTCGGCGATTATGGCCTTAAAGGTCTGCGATGTTCAATGTTGTCTTTTGCTTCGCAGGATTGGATGGATAACATCCCCTTATATGCTGTCGAGGCGTATTTCAATAGCGCAGGATTAGGAACTGGCGAATAGGGGCTTGATGTTTGGTTAGTCATAGTAAGTTATGGTTAGTTATAAGGCTCTAAATACAAAAGGAAAAGAAGTCGGGTGCATCAGAGAACGTTCTCTTGATGCACCCGACTTCTTTATATTCTCTCTGCAAGCACCGACTTGCAGTCTTGTATGTTTCCTGATCCTGCCGTGCGGTGTGTTAGCGGTCCTTAGAGCATTTCCTTGAGCGCCTTGGCGAGCTGGTCAGGACAACTTGAGTTCTTGTAGCCGCAGGTGACGCCCTCCAGACGCTCGATGACCTTGTCGGCCGGCATGCCCTCGATGATCTTGCCGATGCCCTTCAGATTACCGTTGCATCCGCCGACGAACGACACGTTGTTGATGGTGTTGTCGTCGTTCAGCTCTATGTGGATAGAGCGGCTGCATGTGCCTTGTGTGGTATAGTCAAACTGTTTCATAATGTTCTTGTAATTCTATTGTCTGTTTCTTTCGAAATACTCGATGACGTTCTCTCCGTATGTCTTGCGGCTGACGAGCCTTACGTCGTGGGACAGGAGAGGAGCCTCCGTCCCTCCGCTTACGGTCGCGGGCGATGTCTCTATGCGGATCTCGTCCCATAGTCCGGCATCGATGAAGCTCTGCAGGGTGACGGCTCCGCCTTCCACGATAAGCGACTGCTTTCCTGCCTCATACAGCTTGTCGGCTATCTGCTGCGCCACGCCGCCCGAAAAGTCCAGTCCCTCAAAGCAGGGATTGTTTCTGTCAATCACCAACCGCATGGGGTCGCGCCCCACCCAGTGCCTCACATTGAGCTTCGGGTCATCCCTTCCGGCAGTGACCCTCCCCACGAGTATCGCGTCGTATTCCGACCTCAACTTGTGTGAGAGCATCTGCGTGAACGGTGTGGAGAGCATTACGGGCTTGTAGTTGTCGTCGAGGAATCCGTTTGCCGTGCGGCACCACTTCAGCAGGATATACGGACGGTGGTGGGTGTGGAATGTGAAGAAGCGCTTGTTCAGCTCCTTACATTCATCCTCGAGCACCCCCACTTCCACTTCTATGCCAGCCTCGCGGAGCTTCCTTATGCCGTTGCCGTGCACCTTTGCAAAGGGGTCCACGCATCCCACCACAGCCCTCTTCACGCCTTTCCTTATGATGAGGTCGGCGCAGGGCGGAGTCTTGCCGTAGTGAGAGCAGGGTTCAAGACTGACGTATATGGTTGCTTCGGGCAGGAGCGCCTCGTCTTCGGGCTTTACCGAGGCGAAGGCGTTCACCTCGGCATGGCCCTCGCCGCAGCGCACGTGGTAGCCCTCGCCGATAATCCGGCCCCGGGCCACTATCACTGCACCCACCATGGGGTTGGGCTTGGCGTTCTGCATTCCGTTGCGTGCCAGCTGCAGGCAGCGCAGAAGATATTTCCGGTCCATTATCCCACCTGACTTCCTGGCTTCACCTCTTTGTCCACCCTGGTCACGCTCAGGTTGCCGTCGAAGTCCTCAGCACTGAGAATCATTCCCTGGCTCTCGATGCCCATGAGCTTGCGTGGGGCGAAGTTGGCGATGAAGCAAACCTGCTTGCCTATGAGTTCTTCGGGTTTGTAGAACTTGGCGATGCCGCTCACGATGGTGCGGTCGGTGCCGCTGCCGTCGTCGATGGTGAACTTGAGCAGCTTGTTGGCCTTCTTCACCTTCTCGCAGTTCTTGACGGTTCCCACACGGATGTCGAGCTTCTCGAAGTCCTCGAAGCTTACGGTAGGCTTGATTTCCTTGGCCTGGTATGCTGCGGCGGCGTTAGCCTTCTTGATTTCCTCGAGCTTGTCGAGCTGATACTGTATTGTCTCGTCCTCGATCTTCTCGAAGAGCAGTTCCGGTTCGGCGAGCTGATGGCCCGGCTTGAGCAGGTCGGTCGCTCCGAGCTGGTCCCAGTCGAAGTTGTCGATATTGAGCATCTGGCGCAGCTTAGCACTGCTGAACGGCAGGAACGGCTCGAACGCTATGGCGAGGTTTGCCACGAGCTGCAGCGAGATATAGAGGATTGTCTCCACGCGCTTCGGGTCGGTCTTCCATACCTTCCACGGTTCGCAGTCGGCGATGTATTTGTTTCCGATGCGGGCGAGGTTCATTGCCTCCTTCTGTGCGTCGCGGAACTTGAACACGTCGAGCAGGTCTTCCACCTTCTTCTTCACTCCCGAGAATTCCTCGAGCGTCTGCTTGTCGTAGTCCTGCAGCTCTCCGCACTCCGGCACCACGCCGTTCCAGTATTTCTTGGTGAGCTGCAGCGCACGGTTCACGAAGTTTCCGTATACGCCCACCAGTTCGCTGTTGTTGCGCTCCTGGAAGTCTTTCCATGTGAAGTTGTTGTCCTTTGTCTCCGGTGCGTTTGCCGTGAGCACGTATCTCAGTACATCCTGCTTGCCCGGGAAATCAATCAGATATTCGTGGAGCCAGATGGCCCAGTTGCGTGATGTGGAAATCTTGTCGTTCTCAAGGTTGAGGAATTCGTTTGCCGGCACGTTGTCCGGCAGGATATAGTCGCCATGTGCCTTGAGCATTGTAGGGAACACGATGCAGTGGAACACGATGTTGTCCTTTCCGATGAAGTGGATCAGTCTTGACGACGGGTCCTGCCACCATTTCTGCCATGTGCCCCAGGTCTCCGGATCAGCCTCGCAGAGTTCCTTGGTGTTAGAGATATATCCGATAGGTGCGTCGAACCATACGTAGAGTACCTTGCCGTCAGCTCCTTCCACTGGGACAGGGATTCCCCAGTCCAGGTCGCGTGTCATGGCACGCGGCTGCAGATCCATGTCGAGCCAAGACTTGCACTGTCCGTATACATTAGGACGCCACTCCTTGTGGTCCTCCAGAATCCATTTCTTCAGCCAGTCCTGCCATTTGTTCAGCGGCAGATACCAGTTCTTTGTGGCTTTCTTGATGAGTCCGTGTCCCGGGTTGTTCTTGTTGGTCGGGTTGATGAGTTCTTCAGGAGAGAGCGTTGCTCCGCACTTTTCGCACTGGTCGCCGTAGGCTCCCTCTGCTCCGCATCGCGGACAGGTGCCCACGATGTTGCGGTCGGTGAGGAATTCTCCTGTCACCTCGTCGCAGAACTGCTCCTCGGTCTTCTCAATCAGCTCGCCCTTATCATAGAGGTCACGAAAGAAATCCGAAGCGAACTTATGGTGTATCTTTGAAGTGGTACGGCTGTAGATGTCGAACGAGATTCCGAAGTCCTCGAATGATTTCTTGATGAGCGAGTGGTAGCGGTCCACCACCTCCTGTGTCGTTATTCCTTCCTTGCGTGCACGGATGGTAACCGGCACTCCATGCTCATCGCTTCCGCCGATAAACATCACTTCCTGTTTCTTCAGTCTCAGATAACGCACGTAGATGTCGGCAGGCACATACACTCCGGCGAGATGGCCGATGTGTACTCCTCCGTTGGCGTACGGCAGGGCTGCCGTAACGGTGGTGCGCTTGAAATGTCTTTCTTCCATATATCCTGTAATTTCTGTATTTGTTTTGATGTGAAAAACGTTATTCCACTGCAAAGTTAGTGTTTTTTCCTCATTCTGCATTAAATATATGTAAATATGTTTGCAGGAGCAGTCGCGAAGCGATAATTTTGCAGGTGAAGAAGGAGGGGAGGAGTTGACAAGTTGACGAGTTGACGAGTTGACGAGGGAACTGACACCATTATAACCTGATATTACAATGACCTATAATGATATCTGGCGGCGCATAGCCGCAAGTCTGGGCGACGGCGAGGCAAAGGCCGTTGCGAGGATTCTGCTCGAAGACGGCTACGGTCTTTCGTATACCGACATCCTGTGTGGCGGTGTGGAAAGGCTCGATGCAGGGGATGCGGAGAGACTCGAATCCGACGTGAGGCGGCTGGAAGACGGCTGCCCCGTGCAGTATGTCGTGGGCAGGGCGCTGTTTGCCGGCAGAAGTTTCCGTGTGTCGCCGGCGGTGCTCATCCCACGGCCCGAGACGGAACAGCTCTGCTCGCTCGTTGTGGAGGCGATGGCAGAGCGGCCTGAAGGCGTGACGATTCTTGATGTCGGTACGGGCAGCGGATGCATCGCCTCGACATTGGCGCTCGATGTGCCCCACGCCCGTGTGTCGGCTTGGGACATATCGCCGGAGGCTATCGCCGTGGCGCGCGGCAATGCACAGGAACTGGGCGTCGCCGTGGACTTCGTCCTGCAGGATGCCCTCAACCCGCCTGTCCATAGCGGACGGTGGGATGCCATAGTGAGCAATCCGCCGTATATATGCCGCAAGGAGCAGGGCGGCATGGAGCAGAACGTGCTTGCCCATGAACCGCATCTCGCCCTTTTCGTGCCGGATGCCGATCCGCTTCTCTTCTATCGCAGCATAGCCCACTATGCCGCCGGGGCGCTGAAGCCGGGAGGGTGTCTGTTCTTTGAAATCAACCCCCTCTATGTCCGTGAGACCGAGAGAATGCTGTGCAACGAGGGGTTCCATGACGTGCATACGGTGAGGGACATCTTCGGCAAGGAGCGCAACACGGTGTGCTGCAAGGAGTAAAAGGATAATGGATTCAAGTTCCTGTTTTTAAACAAAAACAAAAAGACAAAGATAAATGACAGGTATAAAAAAAGAAATTGACGAGAAGGGTGCGCTGAAGAGACTTGAGGCTCTCTGCTCGCGCTCCGAACATTGTTCGCATGAGATGCGTGAGAAGATGATGCGCTGGGGCATCGACGGGGAGGCGCAGGAACGTGTGGTGGCGGCTCTTGTGAAGGGGCGCTATGTGGATGACGAACGCTTTGCCCGTGCCTTTGCTGCCGACAAGGTGCGCTATAACAAATGGGGCAGGCGTAAGGTGGACCAGGCGCTTGCCATGAAGCGGATACCGGAGGACGTGCGCCAAAGGGTGCTCGGTGAATTCAGCAATGAGGAATTCAGCGAATCCCTGCGCCCGTTGCTCGTTGCCAAGATGAAATCCACCAAGGCGAAGAATGACTACGAACTCTTCTGCAAACTCCTCCGCTTCGCCCTCGGCAGAGGGTTCGGCATGGAGGAGGCGCGCAGCTGTCTGGAGGACATACTGGGCGGTGCATACGATGACTGAGGAACGGTCTTTTACGGCTCCCCCAGATGTTCCACAATGAGTCTTACCTCATAGGGCGTGAATGTCTTGTATTTCAAAGGCTTGCCGTCCTTTAGCAGTTGTTTTGACAGTTCGGGCGAGATGCTGATCCATTTCAGCAGGCGGCGGTAAGCGGATTCTGGTTTAAGTGTCGGACTGTAGATGCGTGCCAGTTCGGTGCGACCGTATGCGCGCACCTTGAATTTGTTTTCCTGATAGTTTTCCATGATATAAAATATTTGCGTTTCCTTTTTTGATATTGCAAAGGTAATATGCCGTGTGACGGTATGCAAGCTTTTGGGCAAAGCTTTAAGCTTTTCTATCTTTTCGGCAGCCGCACACTGCCGTTTTTTGCACATATCCTGCACCGTCCCCCTTCTTCTCCTTTTTTCTTCCCGTTATTCCCCGTCGGCGGAGGGGTGGGCTTTCATGTTCCTCGGGTGGTGCTCCAGGATTTCCTCGCGCAGCGTATGTACGTCGATGTGGGTGTATATCTGCGTGGTGCCGATACTCTCGTGGCCGAGCATCTCCTGAATGGCGCGCAGGTTTGCCCCGCCTTCCAGAAGTGCTGTGGCGAAGGAATGGCGAAGGGTGTGCGGACTGATGACCTTCTGTATTCCGGCATCGGCAGCAAGCCGCTTCACGATGGTGAATATCATCATCCGCGTGAGGTGGGCGCCGCGCCTGTTCAGGAATACGTAGTCCTCCTCTCCCGGCTTGATATTCATGAGGTTGCGGTCGAGGAACCACATCTGCAGTTCTTTCACGGCGCTTTCCGAGATAGGCACGAGGCGGTCTTTCTTCCCCTTTCCCGTCACGCGGATGAAACCCTCCGCAAGGAAGAGGTCCGACATGTGGAGCGTGACGAGCTCCGTCACACGCAGTCCGCAGCTAAACAATACCTCGATGATGGCCTTGTTGCGCTGTCCCTCGGGTTTTTCCAGGTCTACCGCCGCCTTCATCCTGTCCACCTCCTTCACCGACAACACCTCAGGCAGATGTTCCCCTATCTTGGGCCATTCCAGCAGTTCCGTAGGGTCCTCGTCCATGTATCCGTCCATGATGAGAAACTTGTAGAACGCCCTCACACCGCTTAGTATCCTGCCCTGCGAGCGTGCGCTGATGCCCAGGTCGATTATCATGGCGGCAAAGTTCTGCAGGTCCTCCAGCTTCACCTGCGTCAGCGTCAGTCCTTCGCAGCGGGCGTAGTCCACCAGCTTCTGCAGGTCGTCGGTATACGCCTTCAGCGTGTTCTCCGAATAGTTGCGCGCCAGCTTCAGATATCTGCAATACTGCCTCACCATCTCGCTGTCGGCCGTTGCTGCCACATCATTATCGGTTTTCATATCCATTGTTATAGGGATTATTAAATATTTTTTGTACTTTTGCTGCATCTTCCGCACCATCGCCCTGCAAACGGGTGGGAGAGCGGCGAGGCAGATGTCCTCTGCCGGTGCAATGCAAAATTAATGAAAACCGAAGAAAACAGCAAACTTATGAAGATACAAATCATAAACGGTCCCAATCTGAACCTGCTCGGCGTGCGCGAGCCGGGCATCTACGGCAGCCAGTCCTTCGAGGACTATCTGCCCGGACTGCGCCGCCTGTTTCCCGATGTGGAGATAGACTATTACCAGAGCAATGTGGAGGGCGAACTGATAGACAAGCTGCAGGAGGTGGGTTTCTCTGCCGACGGCATAGTGCTCAACGCCGGAGCCTACACCCACACCAGCGTGGCGCTGCACGACTGCATCCGCGCCATCAAGTCGCCCGTGGTGGAGGTACATATATCCAATGTGCACCAGCGCGAGGAATTCCGCCGCCATTCATTCATCTCCCCAGCCTGCAAGGGTGTCATCTGCGGCTTCGGGCTGGACTCCTACCGGCTGGCAATAGAGGGACTGACAAGATAACACCCATCAAACTATCGGCCTGTCGGTCCTGTTGCCCTATCACTCCTATTTCTACTATCACCCCTATCAGGCCCAACAAGCCAATAGCCCCAAACAAAGAATCATGACTCCAGAATTAGAATCCTACCTACTCGCCCACAGCGATCCCGAGGGCGACTACCTCTACCGTCTATACCGCGCCACCAACATCCACCTGCTCCACGGCAGGATGGCAAGCGGACACCTGCAAGGCAGAGTCCTGAAGATGCTCGTAAGGATGGCACAGCCAAAGAATATCCTCGAGATAGGCACGTTCAGCGGCTACAGCGCCATCTGCCTCGCCGAGGGACTCCCCGAGGGCGGAATGGTATACACCTTTGAAATAAACGACGAGCAGGAGGACTTCACCCGTCCGTGGATAGAAAACTCCCCCGTGGCAGACAAGATAAAGTTCATTATCGGTGATGCCCTGACCGAGGCGCCCAAGCTGGGCGTGGAGTTCGATATGGCATTCATCGACGGTGACAAGCGCACGTATATGGAATCCTACGAGATGGTGCTCTCCGTGTTGCGCCCCGGCGGCTTCATCCTCGCCGACAACACACTGTGGGACGGACACGTGGTGGACCACGCCTACGACAAGGACCGCCAGACGCAGGGCATCGAGGAATTCAATGATTTCGTGGCCCACGACGAGCGCGTGGAGCGCGTCATGCTCCCCCTCCGCGACGGACTGACGCTTATATATAAAAGGTAAAGGGAGGTTTCGATTGACTCCCGATAATAAGTGTCCAACTTACAACTTGTTGCATTTTTATGCGTTAAAGCTATCAATAAAAAGGGAAAATGGGGGAAAAGGATATTTTTCTTCATTTTTATTTGCGGAAAACATAAAGAAAAGCTACTTTTGCAACGGAGTATATATTTTTGGAAAATTTACATTAATGACTCATGATAAAAAAAACACTGTTTAACCTGGACAAAATGGGCAAGGGATTACTCGTTTTGGCAATGATTTTCTTTGCAGCAGTACATGAAGCCAATGCGCAGCTGCCTTCGTTCAAACTCAAGACCATCGATGGAAAGACCGTAGACACGGCAACTCTCAGCAACGACGGCAAACCGTTTATCATCGATTTCTTCGCCACATGGTGCAAGCCATGCAACCGCGAGCTCTCAGCCATCGGCGAGGTGTATGAGGACTGGCAGGCAGAGACCGGAGTGAAGCTCTATGCCGTGTCCATCGACAAGGCGCAGAACGCCAACAAGGTGAAGCCCCTCGTGAACCAGCACGGATGGCCGTTTGAGGTGCTGCTCGACGTGAACTCAGACTTCCGCAAGTCGTTCGGCGGCGAGATGATACCGTTTGTCATCATCTGCGACGGCGACGGCAAGGTGGTATACAAGCACAACGGATACACCGAAGGCGCAGAGCAGGAGCTCATAGAGAAGGTGAGGGAACTCATCAAAAAATAAGGCAGGCACGCAGCCTATAAGCATAACGAAAAGCAATTTATGAAACCAAGAATATTCTTCTCTCTCGCCGCAGTGCTTGCCGCTACGGGAGCGATGGCCCAGGAGGATGCCGCGAAAGACAAGTTCACCGTCAGCGGAAGCATCCAGAGCGACGTCATCATCCCACAGGAAGACGAGGCGATAGGAACAGACAAATACAGCGAGTGGGCGCTCACAAACACCTACGCCGACATCATGGGGCGCAGCAACCATCTGGACGCAGGACTCCGCTTCGAGTTCACCAAACACCCGCTGCCAGGCTACGCCACAGACCCGGAGCAGGGCTTCAAGGGCTACGGAGTGCCACACTTCTACCTCAAGACACACTTCGACAACTGGGACCTCACGCTCGGAACATTCTATGAGCAGTTCGGCTCCGGATTCATCCTCCGCACATACGAGGAGCGGAGCCTCGGAATCGACAACTCGCTGCTCGGCGGAAGGCTCGTGGTGAGACCCGTGAAGGGAGTACAGGTGAAGGCGCTCGCCGGAAAGCAGCGCAACTACTGGAAATGGAACGACGCATGGGTGACGGGCGGCGACCTGGAGCTCTCGGTCGACCAGTGGTTCAAGAAGATGCAGGAGCACAACACGTATCTGACGCTCGCCGGATCGTGGGTGAACAAATACCAGTCCACCAAGGACGAGGAAATCAACACACCCTACGGCCCCTACAAGCTGAACCTGCCGAGCAACGTGAATGCCTTCGACGTGAGGGCCAACCTGCAGACCGGCGACTTCAGCGTGCTCGCCGAGTATGCGTGGAAGACCGACGACCCGTCGTACGACCGCCTCTACCCCTACATCTACCGCAAGGGAACCGTGGCGATGCTCTCCACATCGTATTCGAGAAACGGACTGAGTCTGCTGCTCCAGGCAAAGAGGAGCGACAACATGACCTTCCGCAGCGACCGCAACGTGAAGGGACTCTCATCAAACCTGAACAATCTGCCCGCCTTCACGCAGGAGCAGACCTATGCCCTCGCAGCACTCTATCCATACGCCACACAGCCAAACGGCGAGTGGGCATACCAGGCTGAATTCGGCTACAGATTCAAGCGCAGCACCTTCCTCGGAGGAAAATACGGCACGAACCTGAAGGTTAACTTCTCCCACGTACATTCCATCGACCGCAACCTGCACACCGTGGACGGATATTCCGAGGGTACGAGCGGATACGGCTCGGCATTCTGGAAATGGGGCGACGCCACGTATTACCAGGACCTGAACGTGCATATCGACAAGAAATTCTCGCGCTCGTTCACCCTTAACCTCATGTATATGAACCAGTTCTACAACAAGTCCGTTGTAGAGGGCGAGGGCGGAATGGTACACTCCGACATCTTCGTGGCCGACGCGAAATACCGTTTCAACAACAAGGTGACGCTCCGCGGTGAGGCACAGTATCTCAATACGGACGACGACGAGGGCGACTGGCTCTTCGGTCTGCTCGAACTCTCCGTACTGCCCCACTGGATGATAACCGTTTCGGACATGTACAACTCGGGAGTGAGCAAGCTCCACTACTATCAGGGACTCGTAACCTTCAACGCCGGAGCACACCGCCTGCAGATAGGCTACGGCAGGACGCGCGCCGGATACAACTGCTCCGGAGGAGTATGCCGCATGGTGCCGGCAAGCAAGGGCGTGACATTGTCTTACAACTATAACTTCTAATTTTCCAGGAGATGAAATCTATAAAGAATATATACAATGCGGTGGCCGGCAAATGCCTCATCGGCATCACGGCGGCGGCAGCAGTGATGGGCATGGCGTCGTGTACCGACATCGACGAGAACGACAGGCTGATATACGTGAAGCCGGCAGAGGTGAAGAAGCACGTGCTGATAGAGGATTTCACCGGACAGCGCTGCGTAAACTGCCCCAAGGCGACAAATCTCATACACTCGCTGCAGCAGCAGTTCGGTGAGGACAACGTCATAGCAGTGGGCATCTACGGAGGAGACTTCGGATACTCCACCATCGCCGAGGGACGCAAGCCGTATGCACTCACCACGGAAGTGGGCAACTCATACTATACCACATGGGGAGTGAAGGCGCAGCCGAGCGGAATGGTGGACCGCGTGGGCGGAAAGCCGCTCAGCACGCTGACCTATTGGACTGCCTACGTGAAAGCGAGAATCAACAATGAGCCTACGGTGGCAATCAACCCCACCGTGAAATACGACGAGTCGACACGCAAGGCCGACGTTACGGTCAGCGTTGTGGGACTGAAGCCGCTCAGCGGCGCACGTCTGCAGGTATGGCTCGTGGAAGACGGCATCGTGGACATGCAGTATATGGGCGACGGCAGCGTGAACAAGGAATATGTGCACAACCACGTGTTCCGCACCACGGTGAACGACAAGGACGGCGACCCGATCAACGTGGTGGAGAATGCCGACGTGAGGAAGACATACTCCGTGCAGCTCGACTCTAAGTGGAAAGCCGAGAACATGTCGGTGGTTGCCTTCGTGTTCACGGCAGACGGAGTGCAGCAGACGGAGAAGGTGGCTGTGGCAAGCAGCAAGCAGTAATGGCCGGCAGAGACTGGCAACAAGATTCATAAAGACAGGCTTTAAGGCTAATACATCATACATCTGTCCATGCCGGGAGGCTGATTGGCATCCGGGATGGGCAGATGAAAGGAAAAGAAAAGTGTAATTTATCAAAATCAGAGTAATATGAAAATAAAGACTTTATTGGCAGCAGCCATCATGGCTGTGTGCGGTATGAATGCAATGGCGCAGACCGACCTCGAGACATTCCAGTTTGTCGACAAGAACGGTAACGTGGTTGCCGACGGTTCGGAAATCACAGTTTATGAACCTGAAACCGTAAACGGCAGTGTGCAGATCAACTCTGGTCTGTTCGTAAAGAATACCACGGGCAAAGACCAGGCTGTAGGTCTCGACCTGAATATCACGAACATGGACAACGGACAGTTCTCTTGCTGTTTCCCAAGCAACTGCAAGGATATCTTTTCTGCGGGTAATTTTGTTGATGTGAACACTCCTGGATTATTCCTCATTGAGGAAGGAGAGCAGCATACTCTCATGAGCGAGTGGAAGCCGGCAGCATACGGCAAGTGTCAGGCTGTGTTCCAGCTCAAGGTCTATAATGTGGTTGAGCAGGACATTGAGGGCATCAAGATTCCGGACGTAGGCGACTTCAAGGCTTATGGCCCTAAGGTGACAATCAATTTCATGTATCTCGACCCGACAGGCGTGAACGGTGTTGTGGACAATGCAAACGCAAAGGTGGTAAACCGCTACAATGCTGCCGGAATGAGAATCAATTCTGCCGTTAGAGGACTGAACATCGAGACTCTCTCAAACGGCAAGACAATCAAACGCATCGTGAAATAATTAAATATTGATGATTATGAAGAAGACTTTACTATTTGTTGCAGCTCTGGCTTTTTCCTTGGGAATGAGCGCACAGACAGTGTTGGAATTTGAAGGCGAACTGCCGGAGCGCAGTACGTCGGTACAGACACAGGATGCCCGCAAGGCCGCTCCCCGTAAGACTGAGATAGCAGCCAACCAGCGTCTTGTAGGCTATTACTGCAATGACGATCTGGTGGCCGACAACGCCTCTATGGGCCTGCCCGGCACGGTGGCTGACCCCGACTGTAAGGCGGCAATGTGCGTCACAGCAGACATGCTCAAGCCATACGTGGGAATGAAAGTTGTGGGTATACGTTTCGGTTTGGCATGCCTTATTGACAAGTCACGCGTGTTCATGGCTCCTGTTGAGAACAAAATGCTGCAGGAAGACATGATTTCTAAGGAAGTTCCATCTACAGTAAAGGGCTGGAACACCGTGCTTTTTGATGAGCCATATACAATCGAGGCAGACAAGGAATTCTTCGTAGGTTTCGATTTCACACAGAAAACAACAAACAACGGAAAAAATTACTTAGACGAGTGTTTCCCTCTTTCGTATGCGCCGACCCGTCTGTCGGGCAGTTCATTCCTTATCTATTGCAATATTCCGAAATCAAAGAAAGGCAATGGCGTAGGATGGTATGATTTCAGCGCATATGGAGCTGTCAGCGTCCAGCTTATTGTGGAAGGCGACTTCCCGGAGTATAATACAGAGCCTACAGAGTTCCTGCATTTCGTTACGAAGCCTAACACTGCGGCAGATTTCGATGTGGAATGTTACAACAACAGTAAGGAGGCCATCTCCTCTCTCTCTTATGTAGTGAGCATAGACGGTGTGGCAACAGAGGAGAAGGAGGCTGCACTGACTTCTTCAATCGGACGCGGCAGCTATGGCGTGTTCAAGGCTACATTCCCAGGTTCTGCCGTTGCAGGACAGCATAATGTGGACGTGACCATTACAAAGGTGAACGGCAATGCCAACCTTGCCCCAGGCAAGACCTTGGCAGGCAAAATGGGTGTGGCAGACAGCTTCTATCCGCGCAATGTGCTCATCGAGGAATTCACTACAGAGAATTGTGGCAACTGTCCTCGTGTAATCGGTTATCTGAAGACAGCCCTCAATACTGCTGACGACAGTCGCGTGACAGTAGTATGCCACCATGCAGGCTATGGTGATGACTGGCTTACAAGCAAATGGGATACAGACATCGCAACTATGATGTATGGCAATACCGGTTCTACATTCGCACCGGCAGTAGGCTTCAACCGTGACTACAGCAATATCAGCGAACAGGGGAGCAGAAGCGGCGTATTGTTCTTGCCGGGTAGCTCAAATATCCTGAAAGCAAAGATTAACAAGGTAATTGGACAGGAAGCTAACACGAAGCTTGACATCGAGGTTGTGAAGTGTTTCGACGGAACATGGGCTACCGTTACAGTCAACGGCGAGTGTAACACCGGCTATAACCAGGACAACAGCAACTTCACTTTCTATCTGACAGAGAACAAGGTGAAGGCAAAAAAACAGGCTGGTGCATCCGGCGCTTTCTATCATGACCATGTAATCCGCTACAACAACAGCTCATGGGGTGAGGCTGTGGAATGGAAGGACAACAAGTTCACCAAGACATTCACGGTTAATCTGAACTCTAACTGGAAGGCTGACGACCTTACGTTCGTGGCTCTCTTGAACGGTCACAACGAGAGCAACTACAAGGACAACACAGTGGACAACGTTGCTTTCATGACTTATGGAGCTGCTACAACAGGCATCAACGGCGTTGCTGACAATGGCGAGACCATGGAGGTTGCACGCTACTCACTCGACGGCGTCAAGCTGTCGGCCCCTCAGAAGGGCTTGAACATCGTCAAACTGTCTGACGGAAGGACTATGAAGGTGATGGTGAAATAATCGCTCAGAAAGCGAATTTACAAAATACAGGAATCCCCGGATGCACAAACCTCTTGCGGTTGCATCCGGGGATTCCTGTATCTTGTTGTTTTCTTATATGATTTCTTTTCTTATTCCTTGTAAGCCTCTGCCATGGAAGCCGCGATGATGTCCTCGGGCGACTGCTCCTTCGGCGTGGCCTTGATGTCGGAGAGGTCGAAGGAATCAATCTCGGCGGCTACTTCTGCAGCCTTGCCGGTGCTGCCGTCCGCATTCCTTCCGGCGGCAGATGCATTGGCTGCCGCAGTATTGTCAGCATTGGCGTCGTTGCCCTTGGCTGCGGCTTTGTCCTCTTCCTGCTTCTGCGGGATGATGAAGTCCTGCTTCACCTCCGTGTCGGGCACGGTGAGCACAGGCTCTTCCTCCATTTTCGTGCGGTTGCCCTTGGCGGCGAATACGGCGTCGATGAACTGCGGCTTGCGCTTCAGCTGCTGCAGCGTCACTTTGCTGGCGAGCTGCTGGCTCTCCTTCTTGGAGTATCCTTCGCCCGTGCCGCCCTCAAGACCTTCCACGAGCACCTGGTATTTGAATACGGGACTGTTCTTGCCCTCCTTGCTCTGCGAAATGAGCTTGAAATCAAGCTTCACCTTGTTCTTCTGGCACCATTCTATCAGCTTGCTCTTGAAGTTTATCTCCTTGTAGGCCACCTTGTCGATGTTGATTATCTGGGCAAGGATGCGCTTTTCCATAAACCGCATGCATGCCTCGTAGCCTCGGTCGAGATACATTGCCCCGACCAGTGCCTCAAACGCATTCCCACCCATATAGCTGTTGTGGGAGGGAGTGTGTTTCCCTGATTTTATCAATTGAGTGATGCCCATCTCGTTGGCAAGACGGTTCAGCGTGTCCCGCTGAACGATTTTGCTTCGTGTGCTTGTAAGGAAACCCTCGCGTTTCCCCTCGAAGTGGCGGTAGACGATGTCGCCCACAATGGCGTCGAGAATGGCGTCGCCGAGAAACTCCAGACGCTCGTTGTTCACGGGTTTCCCCTTTTCGTTGCGTCGGGTCACGCTCTTGTGCATCAGAGCGAGCTTGTAATAGTGTATGCGGTGTGGATAGAAGCCGAAGATGTCGTAGAGAGCCGAACGAAGCTCCTTGTCCTTGCAGAACATGAGCCTCATCCGGTCTATAAAGTTATTAATCATCATACTTCTTGAAGATAACGCATGCGTTGTGGCCTCCGAAGCCGAATGTGTTGCTGAGTGCAGCACGTACGGTGCGCTTCTGTGCCTTGTTGAATGTGAAGTTCAAGTTGTAGTCGATGTTCTCGTCCTTGTCGTCCTCCTCGTGGTTGATGGTAGGAGGGATGATGTCGTTCTTCACTGAGAGCACTGAAACCATAGCCTCCACAGCGCCGGCAGCACCGAGCAGGTGACCGGTCATAGACTTCGTGGAGCTGATGTTGAGCTTGTATGCGTGCTCGCCGAAGAGCTGCTGGATAGCCTTCACCTCAGAGATGTCGCCCACAGGAGTTGATGTGCCGTGCACGTTGATATAGTCGATATCCTCAGGCTTCATTCCGGCATCCTCCAGTGCGTTCTTCATCACGAGAGTTGCTCCCAGTCCCTCTGGGTGTGAAGCTGTTATGTGGTAAGCGTCGGCGCTCATGCCCTCGCCCACCATCTCGGCGTAAATCTTAGCACCGCGTGCCTTGGCGTGCTCCAGTTCCTCGAGAATCAGACAGCCTGCGCCTTCGCCCATGATGAATCCGTCGCGGCTTGCGCTGAACGGGCGTGATGCGTGCTCAGGGTCGTCGTTGCGGGTTGAGAGAGCGTGCATAGCGTTGAATCCGCCCACACCGCAGGCGCAGATTGCTGCCTCTGCTCCACCTGCCACGATGGCGTCTGCCTTGCCCAGACGGATAAGGTTGAATGCGTCGGCAAGTGCGTTTGTTGAAGATGCGCATGCAGAAGTCGTAGCATAGTTAGGTCCGTGGAATCCGAAACGGATAGAGATCTGGCCTGCTGCGATGTCTGAAATCATCTTAGGGATGAAGAACGGATTGAACTTAGGGCCGTTCTCCTTGTGCTGGGCATAATATCCAACCTCGTCTTCGAAGGTCTTGATACCTCCGATACCAACACCGAACACAACGCCGATGCGGTCCTTGTCCACAGCCTCGAGATCCATCTTGCAGTCATCGACAGCCTGTACGGCAGCTGCCAAGGCAAGCTGTGCGTAGCGGTCCATCTTGCGTGCCTCCTTGCGGTCGATATAGTCGTTGGGGTTGAAACCCTTCACCTCGCAGGCGAACTGTGTCTTGAACTGTGATGCGTCGAACAAAGTAATAGGTGCGGCTCCGCTCTTTCCGGCGAGCAGGTTGTTCCATGTCTCCTCTGGGTTGTTACCCACCGGAGTAATGGCGCCGAGACCTGTTACTACTACTCTTTTTAATTCCATATATAAAAATTGATGTTTTGATATTACGGGATGACAAGCTTCCGTGTCAGACAGTCTGACATTCAAGCCAGCCAACGGGCAACGTGCGACGGATTTGTCTGAAACAGGTTGCGCCGTTGTATTAACACGTTGACGGATTGACAATAACGGTCAATTCGTGAACCTGCTAATCCCTTGTCTTATGCTTGTTCCTGTTAGTTCTGCCAATGTCTTTTTACCTGTCTGCCCGTAGAAAAAAAGATGAAAGAGGTGAGGTGAGTCCTTTTTCGCTGGTCTCATCTCACCTCTTTCGCCTCAAAATTATATCATTGAAGATAAATTATTTTGCGTTCTCCTCGATGTACTTGATAGCGTCGCCAACAGTAGCGATTGACTCAGACTTATCATCTGGAATAGTGATGTTGAACTCCTTCTCGAACTCCATGATGAGCTCTACAGTGTCAAGAGAATCAGCACCCAGGTCGTTTGTGAAGCTTGCTTCCGGCTTAACCTCAGACTCTTCTACACCCAGTTTATCAACGATGATAGCTTTTACTTTTGATTCGATTTCTGACATAATTGTAATGTTTAAAGTGTTTAAATTATTTTCTTCTTTTAAAAATCGGATGCAAAGGAACGAATTTTTATTTACTTATGCAAGATTTTATTGTAAAAAAGCACCTTTTAATGCACATACCCACCCACTCTGTGCATGTTTTTCAGCATGTTACGTCCATTTTTCTCTTCTTAACGGGTAATTTCCGCGCAATTCTTCAAATGTTTCAGGGGCGGATTTCAGTCGGCGGCTGTCGGCGAGAGGGTCATAAAGCTGTAGTTTCCTGTCGTTTTCGTCTCCCTCGGGCAGCATTCCGTCCGGCAGGGCGGGCGGCGTGATGTGCCATTTGTCCTCAATCCCGAAGAAGCTGCAGAGCCCCTCGATAACCATGTTGTCGGCGTTCACCTTGCCGTCGGCGCTGTATCCGGCGATGTGCGGTGTGCCTATATATACCTTATTTAATAAGGGGAGGCTGATGTGCGGCTCGTTTTCCCACGTATCTACTACGGCATCCCTCACCGTTCCGCAGTCCAGGGCGTCGAGCAGGGCGGCGTTGTCCACCACGGCGCCGCGGCTCGTGTTGATGATGACGGGGCGGCGCTGCAGTCGTGCGAAGAACTCCGCGTCGGCAAGATGCAGTGTGGGACAGGAACCGGTGCGCGTTAGCGGCACGTGGAACGTAATGATGTCACATTCCCTCTCTATCCTCTCCATTCCCACGAAGTCCTCCTCCTCCTGGCATCCGGCTGCGGCGAGCGGTGGGTCGCATACCAACACGCGGAAGCCCATCGCCCGTGCCTCGCGCGCCACCTTCGACCCCACATGACCGTAGCCCACCACGCCCACGGTTGCCTCTTCGGCCTTGATTCCTCTGTGGCGCACGAGCAGGATGAGCGTCGAGCGCAAGTATTGCGCCACGCTCGAGGAGTTGCATCCCGGACAGTTCATCCATTGTATGCCGCTGCGCTTCATGTATTCCGTGTCGATATGGTCGAAGCCGATCGTGGCGGTGGCGACGAACTTCACGCGGCTCCCTGCGAGCAGCTTTTCGTCGCACTGCGTGCGGGTCCTCACAATCAGAGCGTCGGCGTCCCTCACGTCGTCTGCCGTTATCTCGGAACCTTTGATATATACGGTGTCGGGGGTTATCTCGGCGAGTGTCTCCCGGATATACGGTATCTTGTCGTCTACTACAATCTTCATCTTTCTTTTCTTTCTCTTGTAAACCAATATACAAAGATAGTGCAAACCGAGCGCAATGAAACTTGTTTCAATTGCCGAGGTGAAGCCTATCTTATGCAAAGGTACTGCTTTTCGTCAATACCCCGTCATTCCTCCCTTGATATTTTTCCTGTCTGCCGTAATTCGTCAACTTCCCCAAAAGACAAATCTCCTCGTCAACTTAAAAAAAACTTTTTTTCTTTTCTTGCCCTCACACCCTCACAATCCGGCTGGAAGCCCTGTGTTTATCGTGGTTTCAGTGGTGAGGGCAAGTGTGAGGGCAAGTGATTTACCCTCACACTTACCCTCACACTTACCCTCACACCCTCACAATCCGGCCGAAACGCCCTGTGTTTATCGTGGTCTCAGCCTTACATGTCCTGCATAGACAAGCCTTTCAGCTGTACCTCGCCGTATTTCCCGAAATTGCTACGGATTGAATCAAATTTCTCCTGCAGGAGTTTGGGGTTATATCGGTCAGCATTACGCTTCACTTCTGCCACTAATGCCGTCTTGTCAATATCGTTGAGTGCGATAAGGTCTATCTCGTTCATACCTTTCCTGTCCCAATAATTTCCAACCAGGGTAACACGTTCCTCCTCACCGATTTTTTGGCGGAAATATTGTTCCAGCACCAGCCCCGTATAGTCATTGTAATCTCGTTCTACGATTTCCAAGAGCAAGTCATTGCGCTCCGTTTCTATCAAGCTTTGATTAGGCAAGACAAAACGGAACCAGAAGCGTAGGAAGCAGTCTTCCACACTCCATCTGAGATTTCTGCAGCCCGGCTTGCTGAACATTGGTACCAACTTGCTCACATAGTTATAGTCTTCTTCCAGTCGTTTCAGATATGTACCAGTATTCTTGCCGATGATATTATCTATCTGGTTCTGAACGGTCATTCCCCCAGCCACCAGTTGCAAGATACTGAGATAGTTGGCATAATCTTTACCAAATTCCGACAATACAAGTTCCCGGCCCTCTGTGATGAAAGGACTCTCCAAGGCTGTTGCCCATTTGAGCATACTCTCCTTATCGGTCGCTCCTGCATCCATCAGCAAGGCGATGTATTTAGCCACGCCACCTGTCAACATATACAGGCAAAGCAAGTCTTCGGCAGTATAGTTGGGATTGTAGTCATGCAGGATTTCCTTGATAACGCTTATCCTAAATGGCTTGAGCCTTATCTCGCAATCCTTCCTGCCATATAGAGGCTCGTCATCGTTATCGAAGATTTTGTGCATCATGCTATAGATGCTACCACAAGTCACGAGATTGACCATTGTAGATTCGTGGTATCTATCCCAAATGTCCTGAATATGGCTTGGGATAGCCGGATTCACCTTTAGGAAGTTCTGGAACTCATCGAATACGATGGTAAAATGATGTTCCTTTCCATACTTCATGATTTGTTCGAAGAACTGTGCGAAAGTCTCCAATCTGCCATATATATGAAGTCCAAGCACTTCTTCTGCTGCCTTTTGGAATTTCTCCACCAACACACGCTCATTGTCCTTCGACACATATAGATACAGCATCTTCTGCTCTTGCTCTGTCTTGAGCAAGAGAGCGGTCTTTCCGATACGCCTTCTGCCTATCATCACAGTAAAAAGGGAATGTTCTGCCGATTTTTCCCAGTTTCTGCGCAGTATCTCTATCTCCTTTTCTCGATCATAAAACTTCATAATGTAACGGCTGTTAAATTAACGTGCGTTAAATAAACAATGCAAAGATAATACTTTTTGCCGTTCAACCCCCAAAATCGCAGATAAAATCAAGCTTTTGTGGAAATAAAAGGCAGAAGATAAAGATATAAGCCGGATTGGAAAACCCAACAGGAGGAGGGTGTGTCAAAACACCCAAAAACTCACAAAGCCCTGA
>ULRN01018311.1_pt1 | contig 21571 bp, 15 predicted proteins | sample 1955461 | NCBI WGS metagenome assembly ULRN01 (sample SAMEA4835683, study PRJEB28245) | human gut metagenome | biome: gut microbiome; material: fecal sample | place: Denmark | collected 2008 | reverse complement strand
CCGAGGCCCTGGTCGCGCTGGGCGAGAAGCCGTTCCGCGTGGGCGAGTGCGTCGAGGGTTCCGGTAAGGTCGTGTACTCCGATGAGCGCTAACGAGCAGATGGCTGCCGCCGAGGGCCTGGACTTTGTGCCCTATACCCGCCCGACTGGCACCGATACGGCTGAGCCGCTCAAGATCGGTGTGCTTATCAGCGGCTCCGGCACCAATCTGCAGGCGCTGATCGACCTGATCGCCGCGGATAAGCTCAATGCCTCGATTGAGCTCGTGGTGTCGAGCCGTCCTTCGGCCAAGGGTCTGCAGCGTGCCGAGCGTGCGGGCATCCAGACGCTTACGCTGTCCAAGGATGTCTATGCCGACCCCATCGCCGCCGACGAGATCATCGCGCACGACCTGCTCGAGCGCGGCTGCGAGTATGTGGTCATGGCCGGCTACATGCGCATGGTGCATACGCCGCTGCTGGCGGCGTTTCCCAACCGCGTGGTCAACTTGCATCCGGCGCTGCTGCCGAGCTTTACCGGCGCGCATGCGATCGACGATGCCTTTGCGCGCGGCGTCAAGGTAACCGGTGTGACCGTGCATTTTGCCAACGAGATCTACGACAACGGCCCCATCATCGCCCAGCGCGCGCTGGCCGTTGAGGAAGGCTGGGATGTCGATACGCTCGAGGAGCACATCCACGCGATTGAGCACGTGCTGTATCCCGAGGTCGTGCAGATGCTCGCCGACGGCCGCGTCCACGTGTTGGAGAGCGGCAAGGTCGCAATTGATGCGCCGCGCGGCTAGTGGCGCACAGTACAATTTAGCCGAGTAGTCAGGGTGGTCATTGGCGCCAAGGCGCAAGTGGCCATCCTTTGTTTTAGGTAATCACCTGCGACGCTCTTCAATGACTAGTCGTTAAAGAACGTCGCAGGTGACAAGGTGAGAGAGGTGGGCCCATGGCGGATAACGAAGCATTGTTTACGCCTGAGCTGGTGTTTTTTGATTGGGAGTGCGCGACGCCGGATGAGGTGTTTGCGCGGCTCGAGGACGAGCTTGCACCTCGCGGCTACATTGCGCCCGGTTGGCTCGATGCCGTCCGCACGCGCGAGGACGCCTATCCCACGGGTCTTGCCATGCCGGCGGCCAACATCGCCATCCCGCACACCGATCCCGGATTTGTGGCTAAGCCCTATATCGCGGTGGTAAAGCCCGCGGCGCCCGTGGTGTTCAGCGCAATGGCGGGCATGGGTGCCCCCGTGCCGGCGCAGATCATCATCAATCTGGGCATCGCCGAGCCGGGCGGCCAGGTCGAGGCCCTGCAATCGCTTATGAATATCTTTATGGATGCCGACGCCGCAGCCGATGTGCTCGGCCAGACCATATGCCAGGGCATGGTCGACGCCATCCGTCGCCACTTTTAGGGCCGGCACTTGGGGATTGTTCCTAACTGCCGGCAGAAAAGGAATGTCCCTAACTGCCGACAGCCAGAACAGCCCCCTTTGCACCAAAATGGTGCAGATTAACCTGTCCCCCATGCACCAGGTGTGTCGCGGGGTCCGCGTTGTGACACAATGGCGTTTGTTCGATTCGTGATGCGAAAGGCCAACTATGGCAAACAAGAAAAAGAACTCCGAGGCCGCGCCGACGCCCGAGCAGCAGGCTCGCGCTGCCTCCAGCTCTCGTAAGAAGCAGCGCAAGACGTACGTGTCTAAGACCGTCAAGATCGTCCTGGTGGTTATCGGCGTGCTGGCAATGCTGCTTTCCGTCTCGGCCATGGCATGCTCCGGTCTCATGTCGCAGGCAGAGGATACCTCGAGCTACAAGCTTACCGGCGGTGTCGCCGCCACCATCAACGGCACCAACCTCACCGAGGACACCGTGACCAAGCAGATCATGAGCATGCGCACGTCCTACGGTTACACCAAGGACAAGGACTGGGCGCAGTATCTGGTCGACAACGACCTGACGCCCAAAAAGTACCGCAAGCAGCTCATCGATTCCTACACGCAGCAGATTCTGCTCCAGCAGGCGCAGAAGGAAAACGGCGTGACGGTGTCGGACGAGGAGGTCGAGAAGGCATGGAAGGACGCGTGCAAGAGCGCGGGCGGTGCCAAGGCCTTTAAGAAGACCCTTAAGACCTACGGCTATACCGAGGACACCTACAAGGACTCGCTCAAGGAGAACCTGGCACAGCAAAAGCTTAAGGACGCCGTGGCGCCCACCAGTAAGCCCAAGGACAGTGAGATCGTCGATTACATCAACGAGAACCTGTCTAACTACAACGATGCCCGCCGCTCGTCGAACATCCTGATCAAGGTTGATTCCGACGCATCTGACGAGGACAAGGCCGCCGCCAAGGCCAAGGCGCAGGAGTGCCTGGACAAAATCAACTCCGGCGAACTGAGCTTTGAGGACGCCGTGAAGCAGTATTCCGATGACACCGGCTCCAAGGAGAAGAAGGGCGATGTGGGCTGGGACAAGCTCACCACCTTCGTCGACAGCTACCAGGCGGCGCTCGAGGGACTCAACAAGGGCGATGTGAGCGACGTGATCGAGTCGACGTACGGTTACCACGTCATCAAGTGCACCGACTACTTCCATGTCGATAGCCAGGTCGATGACATCAAGCAGGTACCCAAGGACATCAAGAAGTATATTTCCAACGTGGTGAAGACGCAGGCGGCCAGCACTGCATACAGCGAGTGGCTGGAACAGTACAAGAAGGACGCCGACATCACCGTCAACCCCATGCCCAAGGACGTACCGTACAACGTCAGCCTGAAGGGCGTCACCAAGAGTTCGACCGACGATTCGTCGACGACTGAGTAATCATGGGGCGGTGCTCATGCGAGTGCCGCCCACACTATTAAGGAGGATTTGCAGATGACCAACGAAGAGCTGCAGCAGGAAATGATCGCCGCCATGAAGGCCAAGGATAAGGTTCGCCTGTCCATCATTCGTCAGGTCAAGGCCGAGGTGAAGAATATCGAGGTTAACGAGCGCCGCGACGTGACCGAGGAAGACGTCAACAACATGATCAAGCGTCTGATTAAGCAGACGAGCGAGACGCTGGAGATGTCCATTAAGGCCGGTACCGACCAGGACCGTACTGACAACCTGACCGAGCAGGTCAAGATTCTGGAGAGTCTGCTGCCCGCGCAGGTTTCGGGCGAGGAGCTCGAGGCCCTGATCGAGCAGGTCATCGCCGAGCTGGGCGCCACGTCCAAGAAGCAGATGGGCCAGGTCATGGGGGCACTCGGCAAGGCCACCGGCGGCAACTTCGATAAGCCTGCCGCGGCAAAGATCGTCGGCGCCAAACTCGCGTAATTTGTTACGCGGTTTTACCAAACCGCGTAACGGCTCGACGCTGCAAACCCGTACACGCGGCAATCAGACGTTCAATTTCAAGGGCGCGACCAGAAGGTCAGCGCCCTTTCATTTCACGTCACCTTGCTCGCGTGTACGGGTTTTCGCTGGCTTATGCTCAACAAGGGCGGTTGTATTATTTTGGCGCTCATTGGGGACAGACTTAAATGAGTGCTCAATGAGCGGGTACTCATTTAAGTCTGTCCCCAATGAGTGGGTGGAAGGTTGCGGGTTCTTTACGGGAATGTAGTGTGGGCTGCGGAAACGTGGTTCTTTCCGTACAATAGTTCAACTCGTGTAAACGCAGGGAAGGGACATTCATGGCAGACATGATCGAGATCAAGCATCTCAACAAGTACTTTGGCGACCTGCATGTGCTCAAAGATATCAATCTCACCGTCAAGCGCGGCGAGAAGCTCGTAATGATCGGGCCTTCCGGTTCGGGTAAGTCGACGCTCATCCGTTGCGTCGATTATCTGGAGGAGCCCACATCGGGCGAGGTCGTCATCGACGGTACGCCGCTCACCAAAAAGAATCACCTGGAGATGGCTCGCAAGTATAGTTCCATGGTGTTCCAGCAGTTCAACCTGTATCCCAACATGACGGTGCTGGGCAACCTGACGCTCGCGCCCATCAAGCTGCAAAAGAAGAGCAAGGAGGAGGCGACCGAGATCGCCATCGCCGCGCTCAAGCGCGTCGGCATGGCGCATAAGGCCGGCGAGTATCCGCAGAATCTCTCGGGCGGTCAGCAGCAGCGCATCGCCATCGCCCGTGCCCTGTGCACCAAGCAGCCCATCATCCTGTTTGACGAGCCGACCTCGGCGCTCGACCCCGAGATGGTCCAGGAGGTTCTGGACGTTATGATTGAGCTCGCGCAGGAGGACATCACCATGATCTGCGTGACGCACGAGATGGGCTTTGCGCGCCAGGTGGCCGACCGCGTCATCTTTATGGAGGACGGCCGCATCCTGGAGGAGGGCACGCCCGAGCACTTCTTCGATAACCCCGAGAACCCGCGCTGCCGTGAGTTCCTGTCCAAGATTCTGCACTAGGCGCGGTGATGGACATGACGGATATGACGAGGGCGGCCGTGTCGCGCCGTCACTTTTTGCAGCTGGCTGGCGCCAGCATGCTTGCGCTGACGGGGACCGCGCTTACCGGTTGCGGCAACTCCACCAGCGGCGAGGGCTCCGACAAGGGCTCTAAGCTTGCGGCCATCAAGTCGCGTGGCCATCTGAATGCCGGCGTTAAGAAGGACGTTCCCGGCTATGGCTATTACGACACCGCCAAGGGTCGTTTTGAGGGCATGGAAGTCGATTTGTGCTACCAGATCGCCGCTGCCGTCTTTGGCGTGAGCTATAAGGAGGCCCGCGCCCAGGAGCTTGTCGAGTTTACCGACGTAACGCCCAAGACACGCGGTCCGCTGATCGATAACGGCCAACTCGACGTGGTCGCTGCGACCTACACCATCACCGACGAGCGCAAGAAGAGCTGGGATTTCTCGACGCCGTACCGCACCGACTACGTGGGACTCATGGTCAAGAAGCGTTCGGGCTTTACCTCGATTGAGGACCTGGACGGCAAGATCATCGGCGTGAGCCAGGGTGCTACCACGCAGGGTCTGATCGAGCAGATGATCAAGGACAACGGCTTTAGCTGCAAGCCCGAGTTTAGGGCCTTTAGCGGCTACCCCATCATCAAGAGTTCGCTCGACGCCGGCAATATCGACGTCTTTGCCATGGACCGCTCCACGCTGGCCGGTTACATGAACGAGACCGTTGAGCTGTTGCAGCCCGAGGTCAAGTTTGGCGAGCAAGGCTACGGCGTGGCGACCAAGAAGGGCTGCGACCTTTCGGCCGTGGTCGATCAGGTGATTTGCGATCGCCTGGCCGATGGCTGGCTCGACCAAGAGGTCAAGACCTGGGGTCTTGTATAGGCGCATCGTCCAAGGAAGGAATCAAATGCTCGAAGGATTATTTGACGCCGACCGTTGGTCGACGACATTTCAAAACATGGGGCCCTTCTGGGAGGGCTTTGGCGTGACGCTGCAAGTGGTCGTTGCCGGTCTGCTGCTGTCGCTGGTGCTGGGCACGCTGCTGGGCGTGTTCTCTACCACTCGCTCGCGCGTGCTGCGCGCCATAAGCCGCGTGTACGTGGAGTTTTACCAGAACACCCCGTTGCCCGTGCAGGTGCTCTTTATGTACATGGCCGGTCCGCAGTTTTTGCAGGCCATAACCGGTGCCGACCAGCCGGTGCGCATCGCGCCGTTCGTGCTGGGCTTCTTGGGTGTGGGTCTGTATCACGCGGCCTACATTTCGGAGGTCATCCGCACTGGTATCGAGGCGGTTCCGCGCGGTCAGATGGAGGCGGCCCAGAGCCAGGGCTTTACCCGTGCGCAGGCGTACTGGTACATCGTGCTGCCCCAGACGTTCAAGATCATTCTGCCGCCGCTGTGTAACCAGGCGCTCAACCTGGTCAAGAACACGTCGGTGCTGGCGCTCGTGGCCGGCGGCGACCTTATGTACCGTTCCGACAACTTTGTGAGTCTGTACGGTTACCTGCAGGGATACATCGTCTGCTGCCTTATGTACTTCATCATCTGCTTTCCGCTCGCCATGCTGGTGCAGTGGCTCGAGCGCCGCTCCAAGGAGCGTCCGCGCGGCGTGAGCCTGGCCGAGCTGGGGCTCGACAACGTAGAGGAGGCCTAGCGCATGGAAATCTTCAACGCGACCAACCTGCTCTACATTTGGGGCGGCTTTGTTAAGACGATCGAGATCTCGGCGCTGTCGATCTTTTTCTCGCTCATCTTTGGCACGGTGCTGGCGCTCGTTAAAAGCTATGCGCCCCGCCCGTTCCGTATTTTGGTGAGCGCCTATATCGAGCTGTTCCGCTGCACGCCGAACCTGCTGTGGATCCTGTTTATCTACTTTACGGTGCAGGGTTTGGACATTGTGATTTCGACCATCGCCTTTACGCTGTTTACCAGCGCTGTTATGGCTGAGATTGTGCGCGGCGGCCTCAACTCGATTCCGCGCGGCCAGTTTGAGGCGGCGCAGAGCCAGGGCTTCGGCTTCTTTGCCACCATGCGCTACATCATTCTGCCGCAGACATTTAAGACGATCATTCCGGCGCTGTTTAGCCAGTGCACGACCGTCATCAAGGACAGCTCGTATCTTTCGGGCATTAACGTGGCCGAGCTCATGTACACGGCAAACGTCGTGATGGCCCACGCGATCGACCTGTCGCAGGTGCTTATGCTCTACGGCCTGGTGTTTGCGATGTACTTTGTGCTCAACTTTGGTATCTCGCTGCTGGTTCGCGCATATCAGAGGCGAATGGTGGCAGCGTAGAATGTGGCAAAGGGACAGCCCCTTTGCCACATAGAGAAAGGAATCACGATGAGCGATCTGGAGAACAAGAAGAATCCTGTGGTCATTACCATCGCGCGCGACTTTGGCGCCGAGGGCCACGAGATTGGTCGCATGCTTGCCGACGAGTTGGGGATTCCGCTGTACGACAACGAGCTGCTGGTGCGCGCGTCTCTGCGCGCGGGCGAGTCGCTCGATAAGATGGCCGCCTATGACGAACGTCTGGCCGTGGAGAACATGGCGTTCCTGCCCGACCGCTACGATGCGCGCTCGTACTCGGACAAGTTGTTCCAAAAGATGAGCCAGGTGATTTTGGATCTGGGCGAGACCGAGAGCTGCATTATTGAAGGTCGCCTGTCCGATTACCTGCTGCGTAACAACCCCAACCATATTGCCGTGTTGGTGACCGCACCCTTTGAGGACCGCGTCGAGATCGTGCGCAAGAAGCGTGGACTTAACAAAAAGAAGGGCGCCAAGCTGGTCAAGCAGCAGCAGAAGGCGCGCGAGGCGTTCTACAAGCGCTACAGCGCCGGAAAGTGGAAGATGACGAGCGGCAAAGACATCGTCGTCAACCGCGCCAAGTTGGGACGCGAGGGCTGTAAAGACGTTATCGCCGCCGCCTACCGCTACAAAGTGGCGCAACTCGAGGCTTAACCGACCAAAAACCACCACAAAGGGGACAGGCACCTTTGCGGTGGTTTTTGTTTTAGGCCGAGGGGAAGGCCTTGGTGGGACCGGCGCGCGTCTGCGTGTCGGTCTTTTGGTAGATGGAGCTCAGGTGGCGCTGTACCATGCGCATCGAGATACCGAGTTCCTCGGCAACCTGCTTGAGCGGGCGTTCATCCTGGGTCACGGCTATGAGCACGTCGACTTCGCGCGGGGTGAGAGCGTGGTTGGCGATGAAGGCCTGGCGTTGCTCCTCGATGGTGGGGGCGGCGAGTGCTTTCTCGGCTCGTTGCTGGTGTTCGCGCTCCTGTTCGGTTTGGGGTAGGCGGAACAGGCCCGCGGCTACAAACGCCACACTCGCCGCCACAAGCAGCATGAGCGCGCCGATCATGATGAGGGCGACATTGCTCGAGGTCACAAGTGCCAGCGAGATGCCCGACGTAGTGAACGCACACACGTTGTTGGCTGCGCGGCCCATGCCAGCCCACAGTGCGGCCGTATGCATGCGCGGCGCCAGCTGTGTAAACGTGGCGGTAAAGAACGTGACAAAAAAGCCCGAACTCAGATAAAAGACGACAAGGCCCAGGTTGGGGTCGGCGCCGGCTTCCACGGCCAAGATCGAGATGGTGGAAAGTGCCGTGACGCCGAGCATGATGAGACCCATGTAGCGACGTTCGGCAAGATCAAAGATAAGACCGGCGGCAAGGCCGCTTGCCGCCAAAAAGAGGCGCGGCCAGGTCTGTACGGCGATGGTGCCGTGGGCGTTGGAGAGCGTGACCACGTTGTCGAGGGTCGAGAACAAGCAGGCAAGAATCATGACGAGCGCGATGCTCCAACATGCCTGCTTGGCGAGGGCGCGTGAGGGCTCGGCAAAGGGGTTGACGGTGGGATTGGGACTCTCGGCAGCCTTTAGGGGAACGACGCTGAGGGCGGATATGGCGATAGTCGCTGCGCCAAGGACGATGAGCTCTGCGATACCGCCGCAATTGAGCAGGTTGACGGCGAACTGCATCAGGATGCCCGCGGCATAGGCTGCTCCCGCACCGGTGGCGAGCTTGGGATCGTCTTGGAATGCCGTCGCGAAGGCGTGGTGAGCGGCGGCACCCAGCAGGCCGAGTCCAAGGAATGCCACGCAGCCCAGAATTTCGAGGACAAGCGGGGCCGTAGGGAACTGAATTTGGGTCAGGCCCACGATGACGATAGGGACGGCGGCGGCGTTGACGGCTGCCAGTGAGTGGCCTTTGCGCCGTGCGAGCCCGAGCAGCGGCGCGTACCCGATAAAGCCGAGCACGCTCGCACCCAGAATAAAGCCCTGTGCGATTACAACGCGTTCGGCACCGGCGAGCAGCCCGACGTTGACGTCGAAACGAAACTCGGCGGCAAGGAAGGCGAAGGTGAAGAGCGCGAGTGCCAGAAGCGCGTTGATTTTAGGCCTGCTCAGGTTCAAGGACGGTCCTTTGGGTGGACGAATAATCTTGTCCTCGATTGTAGCGTTCCCGGGACGAGTGTGGCGATGGCGAAATCATATTGAATTAAACCGCAGGTAGAGGCCTAGGTTCACATCTACGAACCTAGGCATACGGAGTCATTTGGCACATCTTGGTGGTACAGGACCACCACAAAGGGGACAGGCACCTTTGTGGTGGTATGTCCCTACGACCAAGGAGGCCGTTATGAACGTAAGCCACTTTGACAAGCAAGCTCAACGTGAGTCCACCTGCTCGCTGGTTCACGGTACCTGGCGTTGTGTGGGTGCCAAAATAGCTTGCGCCGGCGCGTGTGCGCTTATGGTCGGTCAGTTGCTGCTGCCGAGCGTGGCGCTGGCGACGGAATGCGCCGATCCCGCCGCTGGGACGGATGAGGTTGCCGCGGCTCCGGTGACGCCGACGGTTGCGGAGGATGCGGCTGCAACGACCGCACCAGCTGCTTCGACCACGCCTGCAACCGATGCTGCTCCGGCGGCGCAAGCCACCGTTGAGCCTCAGCAGACAATCCCAGCCGATGCCGTCAATGAGTCTAGCGGTGCTGCGCTCGCTGGGCAAAACGCTTCTGGCGACGACAACGCCGCCATGCCGGCGAGCAACGCCATCATGCCCTGCGGTGTGACCGATGTTGTTGGCGGCAGCGACGTTAGGGTCAATACGACCGTGGTTCCCCGCTACACGGACTGCGCGCTTCCGAGCAATGTCACACTCGAAAAGGGCCAGTCGTATACCTATGATTTTCCCGATGTTGAGGGCGGCATTCCAGAAACGCTTGCGAGCGAAGTTGTCGAGGTTAAGTACTACAGGGCCGATGCCGCTTCGGGCACTCTGGTCGAAGTTCAGGATGCGTCCATGTCCGACGTGACGGCTCGCTTCGAACCCGTTGGCAATCACATGAGGCTGACGCTGACCTTTACGGGTGGCGCGGCAGGCGGCTCGTATCGACTCACGCGCAATGAGGCTCTCTATATTGGCACGGCACTGGAGTATACCGGAACTGACTATGAAGGCAGCTCGACTATCCTCAACGAAACCAGGTACGATTATTACCTCCGCTACGTCATCAATAGCGAAATTACGCTCGTTGCGTCAGAAAACGAAGCCATCCATAACCTGGACGTCAACGACGTGAAGACCGACTACGCGCCCGGCGAGGCGCCACGCGCGACCGCGACGATCCCCGCTGCCGATGCCGACAAGTACGAGATCGCCTACGAGTGCTGGGAGGAAATGGAGCTCGATATGGAATCCGGGGAGTCGGTACCCGTTGCCTTCTGGTATTCCGACCCCGCCAAGTATCCGACGGGCGCGAGGAGGATCGAGCACTTCGAAGAGGGCAAGTTCTACATGTACTCCGTTGAGCTGAGGCTCAAGGGCGACAATACCGTGGCCGATGACTGCAATATGAACGTCAACGGTCGTTGGGTGCACCACATCAAGACCGACAACGGCGTCTTTGCGCCAATCGCTGGCAATATGCTGTGCGAACCGCCAATCGACGAATGGCGTGCCATCGACGTTATCGAGATCAACGGCGCCACGACCACCTTCAAGGCGGGCGATAGGCCGGTCTTTACGGCGAATGTTCCGACGGGCTCCAACTCCCTTCCTCAGTGTGAGTTCTGGACGGGTAGCGACGGCAGCGAAGTGAACTCCGTGGATTTCTGGGATCAGAACATCACGAATCACATCGACGTCTTTAAGCCTGGCGTGACCTATCGCTACGGCATCTACCTCAAGTCCGCGCGCGGCTTCTACTTTACGCCCGACACCAAGCTGGTGATCAACGGCCGGGAGTGCGGCTACCAGGTCGCGGATAGCGTATCCGATGAGGACAGCGGCTGGATCTACACCCTGTGGCTCAACACCGATCTGACCTTTACGCCTGAAGCCACGTCGACTCCCGATCCGCAGCCTACGCCGGATCCCAAGCCGACGCCGCAGCCTGGGGTGAAGCCCGAGACCAAACCCTCGGCCAAGCCGGCTACGACCACCACGGTGAGCAAGACGGTTGAGAAAACCACGCAGGCCAAGAAGGGCGATGCTGTCCTGGCTACCACAGGGGATACCACCGCGATGACGGTCGCCGCCCTAGGCATCGCCGGCGCAACCGTAGCCGCCGCCGGCCTCGCCGCGACCAAGCGCCGCAAGCGTTAGAGCTGGGTGACGGCTCTCATTCTCGGCCTCAGTAAAATCTCAATCTGTAACACCAAACTGCCCAAAACGGCTCTAGATGTTACAGATTGAGATGAACTGTTCGGCCGACAACCTAACGTCTCGATCTGTAACACCAGGCGGGGAATTTGACCTCTAACTGTTACAGATTGAGACAAACTGGCTGGCCAAGTTCAGAACCGCCACAAAGGTACCTATTCCCTTTGTGGCGGTTTGCGCAGGTAGAACGGTAGGTTCGTATATATGAACCTACCGTTCGCTTTGTTTTTGGACAACGATTACGCTGGATGACTTTTGGTTTGCAGGAAAGGAACGACCATGAGGTGGACTACTGTTCGAGCGCTTTGCCGCCGCCTGACCGTTGCCGCGGTGACCCTCACCATGGTGACGGGTTCGTTGCCCGCGGGCGCGTTTGCCGAGACCCTCACCACCGACGGCACTTTTGTGCAGACGGATAACGACCAAGCAGCCGATGCCGACGCCGCCGACCCCGCGCCCGATGCCGGCGCCGCCGCGCCCGATGCCGGCGCTGCCGACCCCACAGTGCTCGATACCGGTGACACCCCTACGCCCCCGGACTCCGAGATTGCATCGGCGGCAGGCCTGACGGGCACTGGGCAGACCGAGAGCACGCCCGTGGCCACGCTTGCCACCGATCTTGTCGAGGGGAAGGAGCTCGCCGAACAGCAGAAGCAGGAGGAGACCGCCGAAGCCGAAGCAACCTGGAATGAGGATCTTGGGCTCTGGATGACCTCGAAGGGCGCCACGGGCGTAAAGGACGAATACGACGATGGCTACGTGGCCGGCGAGCAGACCCCCGCGCAGTACTACTTCTCGATTGATAGCCTCACCAACGAAATTTCTATCGAGTATGGCGACGCGGGCATTACCACGTTGGAGGTGCCCTCGACCATCGACGACAAAAATGTCGTAAGCCTTACGGGTATGGGAAGCGCTGCGCTCACATCGATCACCTTCGCCCCTAATTCGCATGTCCGCTCGGTTGGAGGCTTGGGCGGCAGCAGCATCAAAGAGATCGCACTGCCCGATTCGGTCGAGGAGCTCAAGAGCTATGCATTCTACAAAAGCAAGACGCTCCAAACGGTAACCTGGCCCAACAACGCGGCCTTTACCACGATTCCCGAGCAGGCCTTTAAGGAATGTGAACAACTTGACGACAAGGTGGTGGCAACGCTGCCGACTTCGGTCAAAACTATCGACTATCTTGCATTCGCCTATTGCGGCGTGCCACAGTTCTATGTCTCGGACACAACAGTGCTCACCTTTACGCAGATCAATGTGCCGGGCACGGTGGAGCGGATTGAGCGCAATGCCTTTGACGGGTGCTCGCATGTGTCGTCGGTGACGATCGGCGACGGCGTTAAATCTATCGGGGCGCTCGCGTTCGCCTCTCTTGATCCTGCAATTGCCGGCAAAGAGATTGTGCTACCCAAAAGCGTGGAAATGATAGAGTGGGGAGCTTTTGAGAACACGAGATACGGAAACGAGACGAACCATAATGCCGTTGCCCTGCGCGTGATGAACCCCGATCTTCAGTTTGGTGAGGCGGGCTATCCGGGCGACTATAATGAGCGCGTGACAATCGATGGCGTAACGTATGCGATTCCCTTCAGTGAAGGCCAGACCATCTATGCCTATGCGACCGATTCGGCTGGCAACCCCTCGATGGTCAAAAAGCTTGCCGATGCCGTGGCCGATCGCAAGGACTCCGTCGATTCCTCGAAGCCTGCCTACACGTTTGAGTGGATGGGCGCGGCGGCCCAGATCACGGGCAAACTTCCCCAGGGCGCGGCGGCCGTGCTCGTGCAGGCGGGGCAGTCCACGCCGCTGGCGGTTGGCGATGACGGCAGCTTTACAGCGGACGCTCTCTCCAAGACGGCAGCCACCCTGCGCATTTCGCTCAGCGGTTACTATGACATGGTGCTGGCGCGCCCGGGCGACCAGATGACGGGCACATGGAATATCGGAGAGATTAAGGCGGAGGACTTTACCAAGATTCCGGCTTCGCGCGCGATTAGCTCAACGTGGGCTATCTTGAACCGATTGTGGGCCAGGATAAGACCGAACGCATTGAGCTCGATAGTCTCGATAACATCGATCTGACGGTGAAGAGCGGCGGCAAGACGCTTAAGCCTGCCAAGGGTGACAAGGAAAACGACTTCCGTATCCAGGGCACAGCGCTCGTGGTGTCGCAGGCCATTGCCGACGCGGACCAGGATCTGGAGATAACGCTCGAGCCCAAAGACAGCCTCAAGCTGGGTGGGGCGACGGCGACGGTGAAGCCCTCGGCCGGCAAGGTCGATATCGACTTGAAGCCCTGGGGCACGGCGACGGTCGCGACCAAGGGCGACTACCAGGGCGCTAACCGCGTGCTGGTGTTCCGTACGTCCGACGGCAAGCTGGTCGCCGACGGCGTCACCTATCTGATGGGTTACGAAGACGATGGCACCACGCCTATCATGAAGGCCGAGACGCCGCGCCTTAAGGCCGGTTCGTACACCATCGTCGCCTTTAACAAGACGAGCTACGACATCCAAGCGACGAGCTATTCCACGTTTAGCCGCCTAGGGCTGACCGTGGGTAAGCATATCGCGCAAAAGCAGGTGAAGATTGAGGACGGCAAGCAGCTCGACGTGACGCTCGACGTCCCCACGTTTGACGTGGAGACGTATCGTGCCGAGCGCGGTCTGACGGCGGGCTCGGTTATCGCTGATTCGTCCGCGGTCGTTGGCGCGGAGACCGAGCTGCGCATTCATTACGAGCTCAAGGACAGCCAGGCTGCCAAGATTGAGATTCCGCTGGCCAAGGATGCCGTCGAGGATGTGTCCGCAGGCGCTCGCGAAGCCGGCGCCAGCTCCGATGCCATGTGGGCTGGCACAACTTGGGAGGGCGACAACCTCGTTCTCGATATGAGGAAGAGTGCGGGCGCCGATGTGTTTGTGCGCTTTAAGCCTAAGGCCGCGGGCACCTATGCCATCTCGCCGCTCATTACGCTGGGCGAGGTGACATTGCCGCTGGGAAGCACCACACTCGAGGTTAGCGGATCGCGCATCGAGGTCGACAACACCGACGTTCACAGCCTGCTGGGCAATGTGGCCTACGTTTATGCGGCGCCGGGCAAGAGCGTGCAGCTCGCCGTGGGGACGGGCTCGTCGGCTGCAAAGTACACCGGCAAGACCAATAAACTCGGCCGTGCCAAGATTGAATACGACCTGCCGCAGGATACGCTTGCCGCCGAGCGTGTGACGCTCGAAGCGCGCGTGGGCTCGACCGATGTTGCCGCCACTGCTGCCGAGGTAACGGCTCGCAATTATGTGCGCTATGTTCCGAGCGCTTCGGTCTGGAACTTTGATGTGACGTATCGTGGCGGTACGCAAAACTTGGTCAAGGACGGCAAGGACACCGGCAAGAGCCTGTGGACCTTCCATCATCTGCCACAAAAGAAGAATGCCTACTGGACCTTTGACATCACGCTCGAGGTGGGAAACGAAGAGGCCGCCGACACGCTCGACCTGTACGTGGACTGCGTGGATGGCAAGACGGTGACGATTCCTCTGACTCGAAAGTCGCGCGAGGGCACCCGTGTGCGCTATGTGGCGGAGTATGTGGACGAGGGTTACCTTAAGTTGCTCGACGAGTTTAACAAGGCGAATGACTCGACCTATGTGAACTGCGGCAACTTTGAGCAAATCTTTATGCCGCAGGCCTACCGCATCTCCAATGCCCAGCTTATGACCATGCTGAGTTTTGACGCCAAAGCTTCGGCCAAAAAGCATTCCGCCGCGGCCGAGGAGCGCCAGCAGGAGTTCTCGAATGCCGTACAGCAGTGGCACGAGTATATGATGGATAACTCGTTTAATGATGTCGACGAGGCCTTTAACGACGCGATTGACCAGATGGTCGCCGATGCGCTTGCCGAGGAGGACAAGGACGGTAAAGAGGACGAAGCCCAAGGTGGAGCTGCTCGCAAGGCCCGCCGTGCCCCTGCCGCCAGCGACGGCGAGGGTGATGGTGCTGGCAACGACGAGGCCGCGCAGTTTGCGGCCGAGCTCAAGGCCGCGGTCGGCGGGTCGGCGGCGCTGCTAACCCGGCAGGGCGACAGCTACGGCGTCAATGTGGACAAGATGATCTTTGAGGATGCTTACGGCACCAGCGAGGATTGGTATCAGGAACTCGCGGCGGCCCAGGGCGCGAACGCTGCGGATGCGGCCGCCATCAAGGAGCTCGTCGACCATGCATCGCGAGCGGAGTTTATTGCCCAGCAGGCCGAGGATCTGGTGGGCCAGTCGATGGGTATCGGCCAGCTCAACCAATATGGAAGCTGGAATGACGCAACCGCTGCGGCGCTCAACAAGTGTGCGGGCATTAAGGCCAGCGAGTACAACGGCCAGTCGACGAGCGGGTTTAACGATTTGGGCCAGGCGCTCGGCAGCTCGCTGAGCTACAAGGCGGCTGACGACGATACCGTCAAGGGCTTTAAGGTCGCCGCGCCCGATGGCGAGCAGACGGCCTATATCGAGTCGGAGTTTATCGAGAACTCCAATAACAACAAGAACCAGGCGCTTCTGTTTAACTCGATCGCCATGCAGTGTGACATTCTGGACAATCTGTACGATAACTGGAATGTGGTCCATAGCCTCAATAACTCTACGATTCGCGGCTGGCTTATGGCTTGGAAGCGTAACGGCGACGTGAGCGCCCATATGAAGCTCATCCGCACGATCCGTTCGCTCAAGAGCTATAAGATCGAGTGCGAGATGTTCGGCCAGGTCTTTAAGACCGATGCGTGGAAGGCGGCCGGCCAGGCGTTTCCCGCGGCGACCCAGGGCATCGGCATCTTTACCGGCATTTACGGCGTGAACGATGCCAGCAAGAACTGGGAGAACGTGAACGTCCGTATGCAGAAGGTGAAGGGCGAGCGCGAGGGCTATGAGCTTCAGCATACGCGCTTGCTTGCCAAGCCCGAGAAGACCGAGGACGACTGGAAGTGCATTTACGCGCTGCGCGACGCCATGGAGAAGGCGCGTGCGTTTGAGGATCTGCTGTATCGCCAGCTCTGCCACGACAGCACCGATGTGGCAGTGGGCTCCATTATGACAATCGCCGGCGTGCTGACGGCCGGTTCGGCGGGTACCGTGGTGGGCGCTGCCTATGACGCGGCTTCGACCAGCGTAGGTTCGGAGCGCGCGATTAAGCTGACCAATGCCGAATGCGCCTACGATGTTGCCTGCGAGCAGGTGGAGCGCGCGTGCCAGAATCGTATTACGGTCAACTGGGGCGAGCTGACCGATGCCGAGGTCTACAAGGCCAACAAGGACGGCTTGATCTCGGACGAGAAGATGCAGTCGATTTTTGAGGCGCGTTATCGCAATGTGGCTGCCAAGGCTGCACCCGACCCTGCGGGCGTGGTGTACGAGGGCCTGCTGTCCAATACGGTTGAAGGCGCGACGGTTGAGCTGTGGAGCGCCGACGATGCGGCCGGTACCAATGCGGTGCGTTGGGATGCCGAGGAGTATGAGCAGGACAATCCGCTTGCGACGGGTGCGGACGGTGCGTACAACTGGAATACGCCGACCGGCTGGTATCAGGTGCGTGTGACCAAGGACGGGTATGAGGAGGCGCGTTCGGCTTGGCTGCGCGTGCCGCCGATTCAGACTGAGGTGAACATTGGCTTGGTGTCGACGGCGGCGCCCGAGGTGGTTTCGGCCCATGCCTATACCGATTGCGTCGAGGTTGAGTTTGCGCAGTATATGGATGCGAGTGACGATACCCTGGCCGCATTGTGTGTGCAGGGCTTGGGCGACGTGACGTATGCGTGGCTCGACAAGCAGGACGATTCCAATGGCAAGCCGCTGTCGCGCGTGCTGCGTATTCGCTATGCCGATGCGTGTGAGGCGGGCTCAACGGTGGCGTTTGAGCTCGACGGTGCTCGCAACTACGCCGGCACGGCCATGGCGCGCTGGGCAAGTGGCGAGCTTGTCGTGGGCGTTCGTGCCGACAAGCTCAAGCTCAACGTGGAGCAGGCCGTGACCATGCTTGATGGCGGTGACTTTGAGCTGGTGGCACACGTGACCGATAAGGCGGGCAAGCCGTTTGCGGGCGCCAAGGTTAGTGTTGGGCTGGAGTCCTCGGCTATCTGCTCTGTCGATGCCACCCAGGCCGTGACGGGCGAGGACGGTGCGGCGACGTTTGCGCTGCATGGTGCTCTGCCCGGTTTGACGACGTTGACGGCGACGGTGGATGACACGGCGCTGTCCAAGCAGGTCGACGTTCGCGTGTCTGCCGAGGCAGTGCGACCGGCGCGACCGGTGGCGACGATTGGTGCGACGACGTTTGGTGCATGGTCGCCCAAGGAGAACTACATTACGGTGCCCAAGGGCACGAAGCTGGAGCTTTCGGCCGAGGATGGCACGACGATTTGGTACACCACCAACGACACCTGCCCCTGCCGTGACGAAGGCCGCGTAAAGTACACCGAGCCTATTGCGCTCGATAGCAACATGTATGTGCGCATTGCGGCACAGCGCCCTGGCATGTCGTACAGCGAGTATTCCGAGCGTCTGAACATTACGATTACTGTGACCGATGAGGCGGTGCCTGAGCCGACGCCCGATCCGGACCCGACGCCCGAGCCGACGCCTGACGGCGGCGAGCAGGGTGGCGGTACGGATGGCTCTGGTGGCGCCGGGGTCCCTGCGGGCAGTTCGACTTCGACGACGACCACGGTGACGATGGACAAGTCCAAGGGTAAGGGCGAGAACGGCAAGAAGTCCGGCGGCACGGAGCTTGCCAGCACGGGTGACTCCGCCGCGATGACGGTCGCTGCTCTGAGCATCGCCGGCGCAACCGTTGCCGCGGCCGGCATCGCTGCGACCAAGCGCCGCAAGCGCTAAGTTTTGGCGACAGCGCCCATCCTCGGCTTTAGCAAAATCTCAATCTGTAACACCAAGCTGCCCAAAACGGCTCCAGGTGTTACAGATTGAGATGAACTGTTCGGCTGCCAATCTAATGTCTCGATCTGTAACACGTAGCGGGGAATTTGGTCTCTAACTGTTACAGATTGAGACAAAGCGGAGGCGGCTGGCACAATATCTTGATCTGTAACACCTACGAGGCTCAACAGGGTCTAACTGTTACAGATTGAGACAAAACGACCAGGTAAGTCCCAAACCACCACAAAGGTGCCTGTCCCCATCGTGGTGGTCGGGCGGCTGGCATAGAAAAAAGTCCCCGCCGGGCGTGTGCTCGACGGGGACTTTGCCGTTTGGTGGCTAGCGCTGTAGGTGATTACTCGCCCAGCAGGCTCTTGGTGATCGAAGCGGCGGCCTTCTTGCCGGCGCCCATCGCCAGAATGACCGTAGCGGCACCGGTGACGATGTCGCCGCCGGCCCAGATGCGGGGATCGGTGGTCTGGCCGGTCTCCTCGTCGGCAACGATGTAGCCCCACTTGTTGAGCTCCATCTTGCCGCCGATCTTCTTTGCGAAGGGGTTGGCGTTGGTGCCGATAGCCGAGATCGCGACGTCGCAGGGGATCTCCTCGATGGCGCCCTCGATGGGCACCGGACGACGGCGGCCGGACTCGTCGGGCTCGCCGAGCTCCATCTTCTGGACCTTGACGGCGCACACGGAGCCGTCCTCGCCAGCGACAAACTCGAGCGGGGAGACGAGCGGCAGAACCTCGACGCCCTCGGCCTTGGCATGGTGCAGCTCGGCGCGACGGCAGGGCATCTCGTCCTCGGTACGACGGTAGGCGATGATGGCGTGCTCGGCGCCCAGACGCTTGGCGGTACGGACGGCGTCCATAGCCACGTTGCCGCCACCAAAGACGACGACGTTCTTGCCGTGCTTGGTGGGGGTGTCGTACTCGGGGAACTTGTTAGCCTTCATCAGGTTCACGCGGGTGAGGTACTCGTTAGCGAAGAAGACGTTGGGCAGGTTCTCGCCGGGGACGTTGAGGAACTTGGGCAGGCCAGCGCCGGTCGCCACGTAGATGGCGTCGAAGCCCTGCTCGAACAGCTCCTCGGCCGTGGCCATGTTGCCCACGACGGAGTTGTACTCAAACTTGACGCCCATGTCCTCCAGGCCGTCAATCTCGCGCTTGACGACTGCCTTGGGCAGACGGAACTCGGGGATGCCGTAGACCAGCACGCCGCCGCCGGTAAAGAAGGCCTCAAAGACGGTGACGTCAAAACCGTTACGGGCGAGCTCGCCGGCGCAGGTGATGCCGGACGGGCCGGAGCCGACGACGGCAACCTTCTTGCCGTTCTTGGGGGCCATCTTGGGCGTGGAGGCGAGCTCGGGGCGGTCACCCAGGAAGCGCTCGAGCTGGCCGATGGCCACGGGCTCGGACTTCTTGCCACGGATGCACTTGCCCTCGCACTGGTTCTCCTGCGGGCAGACGCGGCCGCAGATGGCGGGAAGCATGGAGTCCTCGCGGATGGTATCGAGAGCGCCGCCGAAGTCCTTCTCGCGGATCTGCTCGATAAAGCGGGGGATGTTGATGTTGACGGGGCAGCCCTCAACACAGAACGGCTTCTTGCAGTTGAGGCAGCGCTCGGCCTCGGCCAGCGCCATCTCCTCGGTGAAGCCCTTGTCGACGGGGCGGAAGTCGCAAGCGCGCTCGGCAGCCGGCTCCTCGTTATCGGGGGTGCGGGGCGACTTCATATCGGCAACGAAACGACCGTTAACTAGTGGCATGCGCAGCTCTTTTCCTCATAGGCCTTGAGGGACTCGCCCTCTTCGGAACGGTAAGCGGCCTGGCGGGCACGAAGGTCATCCCAGTCGACCAGGGTGGCATCGAAGTCGGGGCCGTCGACGCAAGCGAACTTGGTCACGCCGCCCACCTCGACGCGGCAGCAGCCGCACATACCGGTGCCGTCAACCATGATGGGGTTGAGCGACGCGGTGATGGGGGTGTCGTACTTCTGGGCGGTGAGGGTCGAGAACTTCATCATCGGAACGGGGCCGACGCAGAAGACCTGGCTCACGGCCTTGTCCTGCAGCAGGCGCTCCAGCGGAGCGGTGACAACGCCCTGCTCGCCGTAGGAACCGTCGTCAGTGGTGATGTGGATGTGGTCCTCGTCGAGGAGCTCACGGAACTGGTCCTCCATGAGCAGGAGGTCCTTGGTGCGGGCGCCCATGATGGCGTGGACCTCGTGGCCGGTCTCGACCAGGTGCTTGGCGACCGGGAAGGCAATTGCCAGGCCGACGCCGCCGCCAATGACGGCACAGGGGCCCTCAGCCATCTCGGTGGGAACGCCCAGCGGGCCCACGACGTCGCGCAGCGACTCGCCGGCCTCGTAGGTGGAAAGCATTTCGGTGGTCTTGCCGATCACCATGAAGATGAACTCGACCCAGCCCTCGTCACCGTTCCAGCCGGCTAGGGTAAACGGGACGCGCTCGCCCGTCTCGTTGGCGCGAACCATGAGGAACTGTCCAGCGTGCGCATGCTTGGCGATTGCGGGCGCCTCGATGCGGAACTTGAACACCTTCTCCGAGAACTGCGTCTTCTCCAGGATCTTATACATAGAACCCCTCTCTTGTTAGGGCTGCCGAACCGTGCCTCCACGGAAATGGGCGGTAGCCCGAATAAAACCGTACGCGCACAGGCGCTGTGCAGACATACGGTGCAAATTATACCCTCATGGACATGTCGCTTACGTGTATCTTCGGCGGTTGGGAGCAGGGTTTATCCACTTTGGCCTACCAAATAGGGGCAGGTTTATTTTGGTCAGTTTTATCGGGTAAAACGGCAAAGGGGGCCGGCCTCGGGTTGTGATGAGGTCGGCCCCCTTTGGGGCGCTATGTGTGTAAGTCGGCGCGCGGTTGATTGCGATGCAACAACTGAGGTGTTTCCGCAGATAAAACCTGCCAAAATAAACCTGTCCCTAAATGGTAGGCTTTAGTGCTTGCCGTTGGCGGAAGCGGCGCCGTTGACGTGATCGCGGGCGTAGATTACGCCGTGCACGATCGCCAGGCCGGCGGCGTCTGCGGCGCGGGCGCAGGTATCCTGGAAGTCCTCGGCCTCGCGGGCGCGCAGCTGCTTGAGCACGTAGTCGGCGACAGCCATCTTGCCGGGAGGGTTGCCGATGCCGGTGCGGATGCGGCTGAAGTCGCGGCTGCCCATCTTGTCGATGATGGAACGCAGCCCGTTGTGGCCAGCATGGCCGCCGCCCACCTTAACGCGTACGTCGCCGGCGGGAATATCGAGCTCATCGTGGATCACGAGCAGCTCCTCGGCCTTGATTTTGTACTCGCGGCAAAGCTTGGAGATGGGACCGCCCGAGGTATTCATGTACGACTGTGGCTTGACCAGCACAATCTGACGCTTGCCGCCCTCTTCCTCGGGGTCGTTGATGTTGATGAGCGCGACCTCGGCGCCTGCCTGGTTTTTCCAGTACGTGACACCGGCCTGACGGGCCAGCTCGTCGATTGCCTTAAAACCGGCGTTGTGGCGGGTCTCGGCATACTCATTGCCAGGGTTGCCAAGTCCGGCAACCATGCGAATCTTGA